>Ga0214236_1000262_pt1 | contig 20636 bp, 19 predicted proteins | sample TroBogypolimnion_11_FD_153074 | JGI IMG/M metagenome (GOLD analysis project Ga0214236, IMG submission 153074) | Freshwater microbial communities from Trout Bog Lake, WI - 28JUL2008 hypolimnion | ecosystem: Environmental > Aquatic > Freshwater > Lake > Hypolimnion/Profundal zone | place: Trout...
CTAGAGGCCAACGCTTGGGAAATCTTGCTACGTTTACATCCCGAACTGGGAAGCAACCTAAGCAAGCTCGAAACCAAGCAAATGCATTTGGCCAAAACCTATCGCTCTTTACTGCTGGAATTGATCTCAGAAAAACTAGTGGCGAATTTGGTTCAATCGATCGTTGAAGAAATCAAAGACATTCAAGCTGAGCCCCGTCTTAAGCAATCAAGAAAAACGGATCTGCATTAACAACCAATAGCTTGCCCCCGCGGCAATGACCAAGAAAATCACGGGCAGTAAACTTTTTGTAACTACCTTGAGATCTTGCCAGCTAGGTAAGCAAAAGAGCAGAACCGGTGAAGTGCACACCCAATACCAAAGATCTCTTTGGGAAAAACCCCAGCCTGAATACTGCGGCGCCAGTAATAACAAAAAGGCAAAGCTCACTACAGGGGCCAAGCCAATAAAGATGCCGTTGTACCAAGTCAGGTTTTTAACCCCTACGGTTCCTAAAAGCCAATTCCCATTTTCAAGACGCTTAGGCCAAATCGAGAATGAGGCGGGCTGACCGTTGAGCAAAAAAGCGGCTACCCAATGCAGGCCCTCGTGAACGATCGTTCCCGGCAGAAATAAGAATGCCCGAATTCGTGCTGAAGCAACCGCCCGATTGAGAATCATCCCGAGCAAGATGGCGGGCACTTGGTAGGCAATAGCGAAAAGGATTTGATCTGGCAATGGGAATCTAGAATTTTTTAGAGAATTTGACGTTTTTCGACATGCCCAACAAATCCTAAGAAATCAAATTCAGCAGCGCTGGATTGCTGACCTTACCATCAAAACCCGTTTTCTTGCGCTCTAAAAAGAGCTTACGATCACTGGGGTCGACTGCTGCGCCATCTTTATCCCAGTCCACTTCAACTAAAACGCTATTAGGTTCATAGGCATATACCCCGGCTTGCAGCGCTAGCAATGTGAGCTCTGCATCCGCGTAATGTCGTTTGTAATCAGGGTAAAAGAAGTTACCGTTGTAGTTCTGGGCGGCCCAGCTGCGGCGGGCTAATCCAAAGCCGGCTAATGCCCCAGCCCACTTGCCATCATTAAATCCCAAAAAGTGTTTTTGATCGCCCACCGCGGAGAGCGCTTCTTTGAGCCAATCTTTTCCTGCAAAAGCATCTTGTGCGACATACGCAAAGTAAGCACTTTGGGCTTTAGCAAAGGCACGATTAATTAAGGCAATGAAGCCCTCCTCTGCCTCATCATGAATACACAGAATCATTCCAGGAGCATTAGCTCGGCTCGCCATCAGCTTGGCAGCGCGCTGGGCATGATCGGCGTTGATAAAGGGCATGGCCACCAATACGCCACCGGCAGTTAAAGAGCCATCCTGATAAGCAGCAAGTTCTTTGCTAGTGAGGTATTGGATTTGCATTAGCACTCAACCCCTACTGCGTACATTGGCAGTATGGCGCTCACAAAAGAGCTCACCAACATGCAATACTTTAACTTTAGTGCCCATCGCCATGGCTTCGCGCGCAGTCAAGCCACTGCTGTACGGAAAAGTATCAATCATGCTGGCATGACCATTAACTGCTTGCAGCGCTTCTTGATGGGATGCGGGAATGACAAACTCTGCATCCTTACCCAAGACTGCGCGAATACGCTCTTGCACTTGAGGGTAGCGATACTGATGATGAATAAAGACCTTGGCACCAGAAATCTTCTTCACCTCTTTTAAAAAAGCGCGTGATACTTTTGCCGGGTTGGCAAACACACAAGGCGTTTTGGATTTGTTTGCTACTGGAGCAGGCAAATAATCTGGTGGCGTATAAGTGCAATAACTACCAGGAATATTAATAAGAGACTCACTATAAAGTCCTTGCAAGCGAATGGGTGATTGAGAGCCATCGCCAATCCAACCATCAAAGCAATCTAAGCCAGTCGTTACACTTTGGCCGCCGATCCATTTAAACATCTTACGTGCAGGCTTGCTTGATAGGGCTTGCAAGCCCACCGCATCCATCCAGCCACCTAGGTCATACAAGACATCAATATCGGCCGCATGAATTTGTGTCGCTAGTTGAGTGGCATTGAGATGCTCGACATTGATCCACTCATTGCTAAGCTCTTTAAAGGCATCGGTCGCCCAGTCTTGCTTGTGGCCTCGATTAAAAAAGACCAGATCGCAATCCTGAGCCACATGGCGCCAACCCGCAATCGTTAAAAAATAAACCGGCGAGATACAAAACAGTGGTGAGATTAATCCCACTCTGGGCCGAAAGCTTTTACTGCCGTACCGTTGTTCGTGGTCAGGCAAAGGCTCAAGCTGCAGATTAGGAAGGTGCAAATACTGTGCAGAAAAGTCCCTGACCCGTTGCGAGAAACGTTGAGCATTTCCTTTTTTATTCCAGTCATCACGATCGTATAGGCTTGCCATCAGCGTAGTGAGTTGCGCATCCATCGCAAAACTGGGCTTATCAAGCAAAGGCGCTACTTGATCAATTGCTCCTAGCGGATTGCCAAACTGGTTCATCGCCAGATCGGCTAAGCCTAAGCGCGCTTGAGAATTTCCATCAGGGAAGTTCAGTACATTAGTGTAGGTGCGCTGCGCTGCCTCCATCTGCCCTAGCGCCTGATGAGACTTAGCGACAATCATCTCGCTTTGCCATAAGTCGGGCTTAAGACTTAGCGCATGGGCACAGCGGTGCAAGGCTTGCTCAGGCTTGCCCCAGCCAAAATAGCATAAGCCTAAATTGTGTTTGAGCTCTGCTGACTCAGGCGCTAAGGGTTCAATGCGTTGGTATAGTGCAATCGCTTTTTCCCATTGCGCAGCATCTCGCGCCGCCTGGGCTTGTGCCAATACCTCTTGAGCCGTAGGGGTAGTCTCTTGACTCATGAATGAATCAGACTCTTAAAAGAATTTAATGTCAGGTGGATTGATATTGCGTAGGTGCTTTTCGCACCACTCCTTTGAGTTTGCCTGGGTAAGGTACAAGTTACGATAGTTCACCCAACAAGCAGCTAGCCACGCTGAATTGGTTTTATGGGCAACGTCTTTCATCTCGCGCAATAACTTGAGGTGCACATTGAGTTCACGCTCACGCTCGGGCAGCGCAATCTTAAAAGGCTTAAGTCCCTTACCGGCGGTTTTCATAAAGACCGGAAATAAACGCTCCACAATAAAGGGCACATAGGTTGCACCATTGTGTAAATCACGCTCATCGGCTTGCTTAGAATGCAGCAAATCGCGCACCTTGGGAGGCAGCTTCTTGTTGGCAAGGCTGAGAATATTAGATACCCATGGAAGGTAAGCGGCCCAAAACTTGGGCGAGCCTACAAAGTAATTGGCAGCCGAAAATTGATTGGATGGGTAAATATTAGTTAACTCTTCAGTAGGTAAGCCAGCGACCTGAAATACTGCTTGGCACAGTGCCATGAGCTGTGGGTGGGTGGTATCACCTTGCATCCACAAGTTATGAAAGAGCGCTTCGTTGTGCGGGAATGGATCACAGTAATAAATGTCACAGCCAGGATTTGCTTGGATGGTCTTGACCCAGTCAGCCCCGGTCATGCCCGTCTTTTCAGTAAAGCGCCAAGATAGTGCGCCCCAGAGCTGCGCCCCTTTAACGTATTCACTTTGAGCCAGCTTTTCAAAGACCGCAAACTCCAGTAGCTCAGAGTCGCTCTTACTATTATCTAAGGCTGCAAAATTGGGATCGAGCAACTCACGCTGCCAAGGCTCGTAATAGATCTGAAAGAGGCGCAGTGGAGACTGCAATGAGCCGGCCGGTTTTTTGGCCAGATTTTGCTCTAGCTTAGGATCGGTCTTGGGAATTTCATTAGTGGATGCTTCTGGTAAGAGAGCGCGCTTTAGTTCGACCTTGGAAGTAAATGCAGGGCCTTTGGCGGGCGCTGGAGCCTCTGTTACAGCCTTCGATTTCTTGGCAGCAGGCTTTACTATTTCTCTAGCCGCAGAACTAAGAGCGCTTGTCTTGGTAACTAGCTTTAAAGCTGGTTTTATAGCCTGAGACTTACCACCCCCAGTTTTCTTAAGGGGTGCTTTTTGCGCAGGCTGTTTATTAGCAGTTGTCTTTTTTTGCGGCATAGTCTCTCGTCTTCATCTGAACCCTCTAGGAACCCGCTTAATTACCCCCCAGATTGTAGTATTGTAATGGGAATATTAGCCTTTATTTACCAAAACTCCCTTTATCACCAATCACATCAAGCCCAACATGAAAACAGAAAAGCCTTTTGTATTTTCGAGCCTATTTGCCGAAGATGAGGCCTACCTTCAGGCTTACCTTGATAACTTCACCCTCTTTGCAAAGCCCGAAGATTACCTGATCATTAACTCAACGGTAAAGCTCGATGCCAGTAAGTACAAGCAATTTACCCAGGTCCATTTTATTTACCATGACAAGCCACGGGCAAAATGGGGGGCTACCCTCTTACAGTCTCATGTAGAAAATTATCAATACGCCAAAAAACTTTTAGGCCCAGATACCTTTGTCTTTATTACCACAGCCTCAAACGCCCTATTTTTTAGAACCTACGATAAGCAGGCAATTTTAGCAAAGCTTGAGATCCATTTTGAAAAGCTCGGTGATTTAGATAACCACCACGGCTGGATTTTTGAGCACATCAAACGCAATAAAAATATTACTGATCTTCTGGGCCGCAAATACACTTGGAGTCAAATTGAAGGCTTTACAACCTTCTCAGAAAATTGGCAACTGATTGAGAGCCTGATCGACAAGCTCGCTAAGATTGCAGAAAATCCTCCTTTAGATGATTTGCCACCTTATGAAGAATTTGTGCCACTCACAGTTTTACTCAAAGAAAATCGCACCTTTACCCATTTGTGCCACATGCTTTGGGCTCAATCACGTGAAGGTGATTACAACGTGGGTCTCAATGAGATTTTTAATCCACCTCCTGAGGTGGAAGGCCACATCGCCATGTATAAGTGGTTTCCGAGAACCACCAAAGACATTACGACTAAGGCCGTTTGCGATATCGAGATGTACCACTCACTGGAACGAATCTACCAATTTACCAATCAAAACTATAGCAATTTAAATAATTTTGAGCTTGGTAGCTCGTTTCTAAAAAATATTCCGCAATTTTCCGCTGCTAGCGCAGAGCCTTACGAGTTTAATAAACCGATCAGCCATGCCATGAATCGCAAGGTAGTGAATTTTTCTGATCATGATTCAAAATCACCCTATCTATTCTTTGAGTTTTTATCAGAGGACATTAAGGGTAATCTAGCTGTCAATATTTCGGGTGATCGCGTTCAAATTAACTCGGATATTAGCCAGGGCGGGTCAACCAACCGGATTTATTACGATTACAAGTTTTATTGCATTTTGTACATTCCATTGGCTGATAGTCGTGCTAAGGAAGTCATGCTGCGCTATCACGATGCACCGCTAATGAACTTTGAAAGCGGTCAACTAGGGCCTGCTCATGAAAAGATCCACAATACGAGTCAGATTTTGAACTTCTCGTATTGCACTGATAAATACTTTTACGAAAAGTCGACAAACCATGCCTCTTCGTACAAAAATAATTTACTCAAGCCAGTACAAATATTTGAGATGCTAGGCCAGCACAACTTAAATCAAAAATTTATCGGTATTCCGATTATGAATAAGCTCAATTTAAACTTTAGCATTCTGACATTTAAGTAGAGCTAATCAAAAATCTTATCGAGTATTGGCCCGCTCTTTACGAACATCACTGTTGAATTAGGCTAATAAAATCATACGTATGAGCCTAATTGTGGGAGCGGTCAGAATGATACAAAATCATCAAATCTACATTAGCGTGAACCAGAGTAGGATCAGCAATAAATTCGGATATATTTAGCCATGACGGGTAATATCCAAATTCTCGCCATATATCCCTAGACTCCGGTGGACTTAAAAATTCAGGAAGACTTTTAGACAGACTCGAGTAAGCAGTCAACTTAGTTTTACCAGACAGCTCCAAATGAATAAGGTACACAATATGGTCAAATGTATTCCAGCTTACTAGTTTTGGCCAATCCTCACCATGTAGATTAATTAAGTGACCTATGAAGTCATCAAAATCTTGAGCTCTGTAATATGGCACATCAAAAAACCAACCATACCAAAAATTTTCTGCTTTCATTTTTTGTTCAAGTGCATCTTTACCTAAAACAAAAAGATAGCTATGCTGCATTATTTGACTAAACTGATTTTCAGATCCATCTAAAACTGCCCCTAATGAAACTCCAATCTCATATTTACGGTCCAGATTCTCAAGAAGTTTTGATATCTCAAAATTAGGAAGAAATAAAATATCAGAGTCAGATACAGCAACCCCTTCATAACCTCGTTCAAACAACATCTTTAAACCGATGAGCTTTTTTAAATTGATCGCGCATCCATCAATATTGCTCTGTAAACGTTGATAGATCTGCTCGCCATAATGCTTTAATGCCTTCTCAACATTAATAATTTCAATTGCCGAGTTAAATAAACTAACGATAGACTCAAAGTACAGTTGCTCCTGCTCATCAGTGACTACAAAGAAAATGGTTTTCGGCTGAACATAAAAGGCCTTAAACATACAAAGTAGGTTAATAAAACGAGTTGTATGACCCCTATATATCGGAATAAGCAGCGCCTTCATGGATGCTCTTAAGTCAATTAAAGTGAGTATTTGTCATTTTGGGCACCAGGCACTTTTACCACTACATTCACCGCATCAGTTAAGGCCTCAAAATCAGTGCTATCGCCTGGCTCGATCACAATAATATCGCCTTCGCCCCACTCTTGACCAAGCATTTTGACCCGTCCTGAAACAATCACCGTAATTTCAGTGGCAACCTTGTGAAAATGTGGCCCTTCGGCATCGCCCGCTTTATAACGCTTCACCGCTACCTCGCAGGCTTGGGTTTTAAGTAAAGTTGGCAAAAAATCTCCCACAAACCAACCCTTTGTCATCTGCTCTAAACGGGCATGCTTCATACCGGGGTGCCCGTTTCAAACTGTTGCGCTTGACGCTCATTTTTTAATGGGTGATACGAGCTATTTTCAATGGGGTAAGTGCCAATTTTTGCCTGTTTTAAAACGAGTTCGTTATAGACCGGAGCAATGTAGTACTTGTTATTAGTGCTTGCTTTTTTACGTACCAAACTCATGGCGGCATCCACGTAATCGGCTGTTTTGGCAAACCAAAATACGCCAGCAGTAGCGTGGTTGCTAATCGGATTTTGCTGAGCAGCTTCAGTTACCATGCCAGCATCATTGATCCGCACATAAGAATAACGGGGGTGTAATGAGCGAAAAGTGAGCACCCCGCCATCCATTTTCTTCGCCCGAAATTCAGCCAAAGGTTTAGCAAAATTAATATCGACATATTCATTGGCACTAATCACTAAGAGTTCACTCTCCTGATCTTGCTCAATGACTGATAGCAGGGCAGTGCAGGCAGATCCTTGGGTCATCTCAGTTAAGGAAACCACCTTGGCAGCCGGCTGCAAAAGTCTAGCCACTTTATCTAAGTGATAGCGATCAGCCTCTTTCTTTAAAAAAGCAAAGATGTAGTTCGGATTGGCAATCTCGCGGGTGTTTTGCACAATTTTTTCAATCAAAGAAACGCCATCCATCTCAGTTAAACACAGCGGAAAGCTACTACCTTCAGATTGAGTAGCTGCCGGCGCTGCCGCTAATATCAAAATATTGGTTTTCATCATGAGCCTTTATTGAGCAGCTTCAATGTCGCGAATACGCGCTTGAATATTATTTAAGTTGGTATCGGCGATCTGCTCTACGATCAACAAATGAGCACCGGAAGCTTTTGCGGCCTTAATCCCATTTTCGTTGTCTTCTAAAATTAAGCATTCGCTCGGTTTGAGCCCAAAGTGATGAATCGCTTTGAGATACATCTCTGGATCAGGCTTACCCTTTTTCACATCTTCATTGGAAACCATCAAATCTAAATAACGATCTAGACCTGATTTTTGCATCATGGTCTCGACCGTATTGCGTATCGAGTTCGAGCAAACTGCCATCTGGTAACCTGCCGCCTTCAAAGAAGACAAAGCGTACTCGTGGGCAAATAAGGGTTTACATTGGGTATAGACCATCTCCATGGTGTAGAGCTGCTTCATCTCATTGAGAAATTCATGCAAGCCTCTAGGCAGGCCCCGATCCAAACTGAGCATCTCTAATTTTTGACGGGTAGATAAACCATCAAATGTTGTGATGTGATCAAACCGCGAGATAGGCATGCCGAATAATTCGAGAGCGCGGTTTAGGGCCTCAAAGTGCCAATCTTTGGCCTCTATGAGCACCCCATCCATATCAAATAACACCGCTTTGATTTTCATCGTAAGCCTTTATTCATTTGCAAAAAATTGACGCGCCTGCTCTGGAAAATCAGTACACAGCAGTAAGCCCGTAATACCACTCATCCTCTTTAAGCTGTGCCATAAATCAAGATGCTCTCGGCCATGCAATTCTGGTGAAACCACGCAGACGCGCTTGCCCAAAGCCAACAAATCCTCAATGACACCTACATTGAACCAAGTTTTTTCAAAGCCGTCTAGCCATACCCCGGTACTTTGGGAAAGCCATACTGGACTTGGCTCAACCTCACTCATCCGGCTAAAGACGGCAATACCTGCCTGCAGGTAGCGGCGCATCTCCGGAATCGACATATCAAAGGCAAACATATCAAGCTTGGGATGCTGAGCTAATAGTGGCAATAAAAGCTCTACCAAGCCATCAGCCTTGATATTGAGAGCCAAGGTGAAAGGCTCAGGGTTCTCATAAGAAGTTGCTAAAGCCAAAAAGTCTTTTAAGGAAAGTGCTCCCGAACTAGCAATATCATGCGCAATCACCAGTTCGCCTTGAAAATCCCGAATATCCGTCTCGGTTCCAAAATCCAATTCAAATGAGCGCTCAAAGGCGATGAGAGCATTCTTTTCAGAGGCTGTTTTCCAGTAACCGCGGTGCGAGAGTATTTTCATCAGAGCGCCCCAGTAGCCTGCTTGCAAATAGGCAACTCTAAAAATAGTGCCAGGTCTTCAGGAGTGCCTAAGCCATACATCCCCTGCGCTTCCGAGCCAATATTAAAGATGCCGATTTTCTGACCTTGCGCAATTAATTGGTTATAAGCTGGCGCGACATAGAACTCATTATTGACCCGCAAGTTCTGATCAATCATCGCTTGGGCTGCATTTACAAAATCACTGCCACTTGTAAAGTTATAAATACCAACTGTAGCCTCATCGGAAATGACTTCTTTTTCGACTACCCGAGTCGCCAAGCCATCAGCTAAACCAACAAAGGACCACTTGGGGTCATGAGCTGTCATGGTCATAATCAAACCATCTAACTGATGCTCGTTTAACTGGGCAAGGTATTGATTGATGTCGCACTCAATATATTGATCACTATTGGCAATCATCAAGGGATCAGGGTTGTTAATCCATTCTTGGGCGAGCAATACTGTACACGCTGCACCTTCAGTAATGCCGTCAATGGCAATCACTTGAGAGCCTGGCGCCCAAGTAGCCAACTTCTCACCCAGACCATAAGCCTCTAAGTGAGTGCGCTGACAAATAAAAATAAAACGATGCTCAATATTAGGGCGTAAATTTTCAATCACCAGGCGAATCATGGGAATGCCTTCAATGGAGATTAAAGGCTTTGGATCTACAAAGCCTTGCTTGGCAAAACGACTACCTGCCCCAGCCATCGGTATGACGATATTTAGCAAAATGTTCCTAATGCGTTCTGAGCGCCAAAATGGTCACTCCTATTGGAAACTATTTTGCCATGGAATCAACACCTTAGAGGCAATTAAAGCTATCAAAAAGAGCGCTATTTTGCAAAGTAACCCATACCAGCTCCTATCATCCCTACCCAGGCACAACCTAAAAATAAGAGGCTTTTAATAGAACTTGGTCCACCGGTCCAAGCCTTGATTAGACGCATAGTCCAGAATAGCAACCATAATAAGATCGCAACATACGCTATAAGGTTTAAATCAAGATCAGCCATAGATTTAACTCCACTCTAGAGCTTGTTTAAGCACGTACCGATAATCAGTCGTTACCGCTAAATCGACACCGCGATCAAGCTGATTGGATGCTAAGCCAGGCCAGCGCCCATAGACTTTTCCACCAACAATGTTTGAACCCATCACCAGAGATAAGCTGGCGTGGCCATGATCCGTCCCCCCGCTGCGATTGGTGCGTAGCCTTCTACCAAACTCCGTCATCACTACCAAGGTGTAGCGCTGCTGCTGAGCTTGCATATCCTCATCAAAAGCGCCTAGCGCGTGAGATAAGTCTCTCAGCAAATAATCAATCTTGCCATTTTGATACTCGTGTGTATCCCAACCTAAGTGATCAACACAAGCGTATTGCAAACCGACATTGGCTTGCAGCAGTCTTGCGACCGATTTAAGTCCTACCGCCGGATCACTATTGGGATAAGGAGTGGCGCCAGAACTGACATACGGCATCACCTTATTGGGATTACCTACTTCTTTTGGAAAAGCCTGGTTGACCGCATTTATCGTATCAGCCGTCTCTTTCATGAGGACGCTCGCCGGATGACCCTCCTCTAGCGCGCATAGACTTTGCAATGCGCGCAATGCTGCTGGGCCACCAGGGTAATTGATGCCATTGGTGAGATCTCTTGCTGCCATGACATTGCTAGAGCCTTGCATCACGCCCGGTAAATTATTGTTACCGGCAAACAAGGGAAGCAAACCTTGATGCTGCGACTGCCCTGCACGCGCTAACTGACGCACCATCCAACCATTGTTATCGGGCAATTTAGCCAAAGAGCCCACACCGCGCTCCATGATCTCTTGCGCCTCAAAGTGCGAGCGGGTCTCATCACCAAATCCGACTGCGACCCAGGGGACTAAACGACCTGCACTATAGAGTTTTGCCAAGGGCTCGGCTTTAGGGTGCCAATACAAGGCTGTGCCATCAATCATGAGCGGCCTCTCATTAAAACCATTGGGAGTAAAGCGATACTCCGGTGGACGGGCGGCAATAAAGTCGGGATCATCTAAAGGCGATAGGAAACTTAAAGTATCGGCGCCACCGCGCAAGAACACCAAAATAAATGGTGCGCGCGCATTTGGGAAGCTAGTAGGAACCGATAGCGCATTCGTCTGGCTAAACGCAAAGTCACTGATGCCCGCAAGAGAGCTGGCAAAAGTGGCAACTAAAGGCAGGCCTAAGCTGTTGGTTAAAAACTCACGCCGCCGCATCACACCCCTCCCCCGCCTGCTTTTGCCCATTGCTCAGCAGTAGGCAAGGCTGCCTGGGTCTGAAACGAGGGTGCGCAGGCCATCAGACCCACTAAGCGGCAGGCCCGCTTGATATCGGTTACTGCCTCATTAGGGTTGGTGTTTTGGGAGCTCAATAAGCTTGCGCTCATCTCAGGGCGGATAGAGCCAAACAGGGGTACTTGCCAGCGCTCTAGTAACTGTGCATAAGTACGCCGGCTAGGCAAGCCATCAAAAGGATTCCACTCGCCGGTACCCCACCAGTTCTCTGCCAAGCCTTGAGTCAATTGCATGCGCCCACGTAAATACACTGACGATAAATGCAGTGCCATGGCCTGTGGCGGGCCATCAGGACTACGCCAGGCATACAGCGCTGGCGCGGCCTCATTAATAGGCCCCATGATGCGCCCTTCTTCGAAATTAGGCGCAAGATTTACTGCCTTAGCAAAACTAGCTACCAATTGCATGGGTGAGCGCACTTGCTGCTTTTGCAATACTGGTATTTTTTGTGATTCACGCACGAGGTGGGCATACACCAAAGCAAGCTGATTGGGTGCACTGCGCTGCTCCCAAAACACATTGGCAGTACTGCTTACTAAAGACGAAGGAGCAGAAGGCCCAACTAAGCGAGCCACCATCTTGCTCGCTAAATGCTGCGCAGTAGCGCGGTGGCTTGCGCATAGACTAAGCACCTTTTCACCATCTTTCATGGGCCCTGCAAAGGAAGTGAACTCGTTAGCGAGCACCCGTTTTTGATAGTTATCATGCCAAGACTCTACGTAGGTAAAACGCCCAGTCTTGGGTAAATTCTGACCCCCACCAATGCCTGCCCCATTTTCAACGCTCCAGCCTGTAAAAGCGCGCGCCGCTTCATACACGTCTTCGTCAATATAGCCGGCAGGTTTGCCATCCACTGCGCCAGGAACCTTTTTCCACTGCGCATACAAATTATTTAAGTACGCAGAGCGGCCCAGGGTGTGCAATTCAAAGAGTTCACGCGCATAGTTTTCATTTGCACTGCCCGCACGTGAAGATTGGTTGTTGAGGTAATACAACATACAAGGATGCTTGGCAGAAGCTTTAAGCATCTCAGAAAAGCTCCCCCAGCAGTGTTCACGAATAACAGTTCGTTCCCAGTGCGGTAAAAATGCCCGCACACTGCCATCTTCCCCATAGACTGAAAAGTGATCTCGCCAAAACGAGGCCCACTCTTCTTTCCAAGGATCAGTAGCCGTGAATGCTTGTAATAAATTAGCCACACGTAGCTCGACTAAGGGACGTGAGCGCTCAGGCGCAGGGATTAAATCCCCATTGCCCGTATACGGAAATAAAGCAGGTAAGTCAGCATTTAACAGGCTTAAGGGGCGATACTCATCAACGGCAGGATATTCACGACCATCGCCGTACTTACCAGCGTCATAGCGCAAGCGCAAGTTAATCTGAGAAAAATTCCACTGACTAGAAATCATGCTGCGGCTGTCGCTCTTTCTTGCGCTAGTTTTTTACGAATCACCTGATCTACGTAGGAAGCCATCCAATAGCGCTGCATTAAAGCCGTTGTAAGGGCTTCTGGCGTCAAAGAGAGATGAATATGATGAGCACTCCAGTGTGGTTGCGCTTTCAGTGACAAGGCTCCTGCAATGCATTCCATCAAAGCCTGCTCCACCCCTTCGTTAACTGCACTAATAATCAGGGCCGAAACTTGCGCATTATCTGCATACTTATTAGTGAAGAAGGTAATCAGATCTACAAAACCTTTGAAATCTCGATTTGCCAAGACAATATTCGTGGCCTCGTTATATTCGGCTGCCCTGCCAGCAATTTGTGGAGAGCGCTCTTCATTAGTCCACTCCACGGCGGGGAAAAGATTGAAGTCTGAATCTACCTCCCCCTCCCCAGCCAATTCAGAATCCCTGTCCTGATTTTGTTTATCACTTTCATTTTTAGCAGGTGGCTCGACTTGATCAATACCGGATACCAAATTGATTGCCGGAATATCTTCAGACTCTTTTGCAGATGTCTTTTTAGGCACTACCTTAAGTTGCTGGTAACCGCCTAAGATAAATAAGGCTTTGAGGGCTTGCAAGCGTTTAATGATAGCGGTCGTATGCGAGACCTGCGCCGTCTCATTAAGTAGCGAGTCTAAAAAGTTGGCAATCTGAGCAGGCAACTTATTGCGGAACTCATCTTGCCAGCCATTCCAATTTAAACTAGAACCATTGGGCTTAACTAAACCAGTGCGCGGCGTGTTTTGCACAGCCTCATCTGGCTCGACATAAATAATGATGCGATTGCGCCCCACCAAAATACCAAAGTGAGCAAGGCGATTAGATCTAGCGTCACTCACATCAAAAATTTCATCTTGATTGATTAAGGCAGTATGCCCAGATAACGGTGAGTCCTCAGGCAAAATCCACCAATAAATCATGGCATCACTTACGCGCATCTGCCCATAGTCTTGCGCATAACGATTGGCAATTTCTCGATAGCCGACAATGGGCTCTAAATAATTATGGTCAATATCGGTAATCGGATGAGCGTAGCCATAGCGCGCTTCGATCATGATGTTATCGGGCAAAGTAAAAAAGCGATTGTTCAGGTACTGAACAATCCAATCGTCTTTAGTCCCCTGCACACCAGCGGGTGGAATCATGGTGTCCTGATCCTCAGTCATACCAAAGAGTGTTACCCGTGTGCCGTGCGTCTCAATAATGTCAGGGCGCTCTTCATCCGTTAAAGGAATTGCATAGATCGGCTCACCCGAGCCCGTAATAAATCCTTGCACTCCAAAAACATCTTCATCAGGTTTGTAACGAATAAAAACACAGTAACCCTTGCCATCCTTCCAAGATTCATACTGAATCCCCGCATGGTTACGCGTCATCGCTGAGATCTTGGCCCCGACTCCATAATTTTGGTGCTGATTATTTTGCGTGCCTGAGGCTGAGAGATTATTGAGCAATGAGAGCATTTGCTCAGGCGTCATCCCATCGCCATTATCAGTAAAAGAGAGCTTATAAAAACCCGAGCGCTCCAAAATAAGGGAATTAAAGTCTAAGCAGATTTGACTATCGGAGCGATGGGTTCTTTGGCAAGCCTCAATCGAATTTTTAACAAATTCACGCAAATATTGGGTCGGCGGGCAGTCCCGACCTAAATTACGGATCAGGGCTGTTAAACCTTGGGGATTGACATTGGTAGGTTGAAAATTCAAGGCTGAGCTGGCTATCAAAAAGAGGTATCTCATACTAGCAAAGAATCGGGCCAAATCCGCTAAAAAGAGTTCCAAATGCCTTTTTAGGCTATCCTCAAGTTTTTAATGCCAGTCTAGTCTTTTCAACCCACTGTCGCGCATGCCAAAAGCAAACCTTCATCGCGGATTGAGCTTGCCATGAGCTCAAAAGCCGGCTTTAACCTAATTGGCTATGCCACCTCCCCGACTGGGCTTGGTGAGGATCTGCGGACTTTTGCCGCCCTTTTAAACCACCTTGCCATTCCTTTTTCCATCATTGATTTGCCTACTGACAGCACAGGCAAAATTCCCATTCAATTTACCCATCTCTCAGAAGATGATTATGCCAATAGCATTTTTTTCATGTCGCCGATGGAGTGCACCCGAATTGCCAAAGTCTATCCTCAACTCTTTAGTCAGGCTCAGACCAAGATTGGTTACTTTTTATGGGAGTTGCCTGACTTTCCAGACCAGTTTTTGCCCGCCTTAAAGTTGGTTGATCAAATTTGGTGCCCCACTAAATTTGTGCAATCGGCCTTTATGGCCAAATCCAAGCAACTCACGCTCACTATTCCTCTGCCGGTGATTCAAGTGAAACCCAGCGGTCGCAACTTTCGCACTGAATTGAATATCCCCAAAGAGGCTTTTGTGGCACTCTTTATGTTTGATCTGCACTCGACACAAAATCGTAAGAATCCTCAAGGGGCGATGCAAGCCTTTATGCAATTTGCCCAGCACAAACCCGACGCTTATTTTGTTTTAAAAATCAATCGCTGGGAAAACATGGATCGCAAACTCCTTGCTTGGATTCCAAATGATCCTCGCATTAAACTTGTCACCCAAACTCTCGATCCAGCGGAATTAGCAGACCTCTACCAAAGCGCCAATTGCTATTTATCTTTGCATCGTAGCGAAGGCTTTGGACGCACCTTAGTGGAAGCTTTGCAACACGGCCTCTGGGTGGTCTCGACCAACTATTCTGGGCCTGCAGATTATCTCAATGATAGTAATAGCAAAATCATTGAGTGGCTCCCACAAACGGTACTCAAAGGCGATTACCCTTTTAACCATTTTTCAATGTGGGCTGACCCTATCATCGATCAAGCCGCAAGTGCTCTAGAAGCGCTCTATCAACGTAAAGAAGAAAAATGTGCTGGAGCGATTGCATCGGGAGCGCAATACTCGATTGAGCACCTTGCCCAAAAATACCAAGGCGTCATTCGCTCTTATCTGAAGTAATCTATTGAACAAATTACGGATTGCTTACTTCGCTCGCCGTAGTATTTGAAGAGGCAGACTGCACTTCTGGGCTTGCATTTTTTTCGACAGCCTGCGCTTGTACTTGAACAATTTTTTTGGCCAAGTTCACAATAAATTGTACTTTGTCAGCATTGCCTAAAAATTCATTGCTCACCAAAAAATCGATCAATAATCTTGGAGCAGGCAAACCAGTCCAAGCAGCAATCGCTTGTTCAGACTCGGGAATGCGTCCCAAGAAAATCTTATAAGCAGCAATCACATCTTCCCGTGTAGTTACCAGACCCTCAGTCTGTGAAGATGCTGATGGATCTGTTTGCGCCAAAGGTGAGGCCAAAGATTGCTGCGCAACCGTCTCAAGGATGGCTTGAGGATCCGTTTCGGAGTCAGTCTGGGTTTCAAGCACTGAGGTTGGCTCGGGCGCTGGTTCTGCTTGTGGGGTGCTGGGCGAGACATTGGCTTGCTCTTTGATGGGGGTAGCGTTTACCTCTATCAAAGCGTCTTCTGAGGGCGCAGGTGCCTGCTCACCTATAGGCTCGCTAGGCCCTGGCACCGCTGGTTCTGCTGATTCTGCCGGTTCTACCGGTTCTACCGGTGCTGATGGCGCCACTGTCACTTCTTGGACCTCTGGCACTTCTGGGGTCTGCAAAGCTGGGGCTGGAGTAACAGACTGCTGAGTGACAGGCTGCTGAGTGACAGGCTGATCAGGGGCAAGCTCTTCCAGCCTTGAAAAAATGGAAGGGGCTAGTACTTGAGCGCTTGGCCCAATATCGCGCTCCCCTACTTTGGGGGTAGGCACGACAAAAGGTGCTTTTTCAGACTTTTCAATTGCAGGCTGCTCGAGAATTTTTTCTAGAGCCGGATCAATAGTTTGGGGAGTCAAGAGGGGATCGGGAGTTGGTATCTCTTTTTTCTTGCCAAAGCCAAATAGTGAAAATTTCATCCAAATCCCCTTTATTGCATCCGAGCTTTAATCATATTGAGTCTATCAGTCATCAACATGGCTGTGCGTTCTGGCGCAAAAACCGATTGGGCATATGCCAAAAGGGCTTTTTTGAACTTTGGCTTTTTACTCGCCAACAGCGCAGCTTGCATCTGCTCTCCCAAATGATGCACTGAGATATCAGCCCATACCGCTTCATCAGCATCTTCCAGAAAGTGATAATCACCTTGTTTTGCTGGCACTAAGTCAAAATCAACTGGGAAGGTATGCTCGGGATTCATAAAAAATTGATTGCCAGAATAGTTGGTTGCCACCACGGGTTTGCCAAGGAGCATGGCCTCAGCGAGGGTGCGTCCAAATCCCTCAGCACGGTGCGGCGAAACGTAGACATCACAAACATTGATCAGTCCCAAGACTTCCGCGCGATCGAGCGTACGATCGATCAAAATGATTTTAGGGTTGGCGGCAATCCGTTTTTTAAATTCTAACCAGATGGGATTTTGAGGATGGCTATTCATGACTTTTAGCACCAAACGCACATGTGGGTTTTTGGCAAACTGCTGCTCAAAGGCGCTGATTAATGCGAGTGGATTTTTACGGACCAAATGGGAATTAAAGTCAAAAGCGTATAAAAAGAGATTCTTATTCTCTGGCAATTTGAAGTGGCGGCGTGAATAGGTTTTGAGCTTGCCAATGCTGGCCGCCAAAGGCATTGCAATGACGGGCTTTTGAGTCGCTTTTTCATACATCAAAAAGCTGTGTTCACTGCAAGCCCACACCTCATCGATTAAATCAAAGGCACTACTCCAACTCTTGGGCCACACACCCATCTCCCAAGGCCACCAGCCAATGTTGTAATGGCCCGCAAAAACCTGATCACCCTGCTTAAGAAATACGCGCGAGACCGTATCAAAGCCTGGCATACAAAAGACATTAATTGCATAGGGCGCATCTTGACTGAGCGCTTTGACTTCTTTTTCTAAAGCTCGATCGTTTTGACGAATTTCTACGCCGGGCTCAATATTGACTATCCGGTATGGCACCTGCGCCGCTTTGCAAGTCTCTACTGCCATCCGTAAATCCTCACCAAGACCTAGCTCTCCATACGCAAAGCCAAAGAGATTAATGCCAAAAGGTTTTGTAGCTGGGCTTGTTTTGCTTGATGCAGAAGCATCAGAAATTTGACTTAGCGCCGCTCTTTTGGGCGCTTTGATCCAGGCCCATTTACTACTAGGATCCTCTAATGCAGGACCAGCCCAAGCCCGCAATTGAGCCACTGCTTTTGGGTCTTGTAAATTGGGCCGACTTTTTGCCGGGATTGTGGCGTACTCATAAAGCGCAAAGCGTGGCAAATCGCCTAACTGGGCACCCAGCGCAATCGGCTCTAAAAGCCAAGAGCGCCAGCGATTGGCAATCAGATCTTGGCATTTAAATAAACCAATACCAACAGTAAAGAACCAGCGCAAGAATTGATTGCGGGTACTAGAGGCAGACAAATCCATGGCCTTTTGCATCTCCGCGCTCAATAGCATCCAAGCCAAGTACATCAACATCGTGACTGCAGGCGCTTCATCGACGGCAGCAGTCTGCGCTTGAGATAAATTCAAAAGCGGTTTATCCAGTGCGCGGATCAGCTCAATTGGGGCATCAGCCTCTAGCAAATGCTCATGTAAACCCATCGCAAAAAACCATGCAGCCATTAAAGCCGAATCGGCTTTTTGATTGACTGTGAATTTTTGAATGACATCTGGTCGCCAGGCCAGTATTAACTGCATAGCTCGAGGAATGGGCAGCTCAACATTCTCAATGGCAATTTTGCCAACCGGCTCAAACAGGGTATCTTTTTCTGCCTGGCTAAGCTCAGACCAGTAAGGGTATTCAGCGCGGCCTTTAATGAGCCACCATTGCAAAAAGCGCTCATTAAAAGCGCCTAAAGCAGGCTCAGTGCCGCGCACATCGGAGCGCAGCATCCAAGCATAGCGTTTAGCAATGGGTAGTTTTGGGTTCATGACTCTTTAAAAATAGGAAAAACGTCAAGCTAGACAATACAGATAGTATTGTATTTTGTAGAAAATGCCACCACTGCCTGGCACGGCAATGGCGGCATTTCGTTTTGCAAAATGCAAAAATAGCTATTAATCTAAAACGTAGGACTATATGAGATCAGGATTTCTTTTGAATCACAAAGCTATTGGAGAGCATGAGATTTTCATGCCCAACCATACCATCTTCGCGAACTTCCAGACAAATGCACTCGGCCTCTTCAATTGCGCGAAATACAAATTGTTGGGGTAAAAAATGCATCTCTAGAGTATTGGGAGTGGGTGTGTTGAGGTAATGTTCGATCTCAAAAAGGTAGCCATTTCGATAGGTTGGGAGTTGAATAAAGGCAACGCCACCTGGTTTTAATAGGTCCAATAAATTCTTTAATAACCAGAAAATGACGGGGGGTGGGTTGTGCTGCAAAGTAATTACTGAGAGCAGGGAATCAACTTGAGGTAAAGAGTGAATCATCCTCACATGATCGCAATGTATGAGCTCTATATTACTAATGCTTTGTGAGCCTAAAAACACTTTAGCCAAATCCAAATGAGGCTGCGAAATATCCACGCCAATCACCTTTGGAAAAGTTTTTGCTAAATGGGCAGTAACCCGCCCCACCCCGCAGCCATAATCCAAGCAAGATTCAATGAAATTGGGATTAATGCCGCAGCGACGCAAAGCCGCTAAGAAAAGACTGGAGATGTGGCTTCCAGAATCAAAAAACTGCTGCCGATGCGATTCAAACTCATCTAAGTGATATTGAGGCTGCGTAATGACAGACCAATAAGGATCTGCTTCACCAAGCGAAACCCACTCACGAGCAATGCGCGAAAACATCGACTCTAAAACTTCTTCAGAGCAATCCACTTCTACAGGGATATTGGGCAAATAAAAGGGGTGACGCTCAGCAACTTTCTGAGGCATCTCCATAATTTCACCCATACGCTTAAGAAACTCTGCAGATTTGTAAAACTCAGAGCGCAACTGTTCAATTGAGTGAACAGATTGGCATAAGTTATTAACCACATTCTCATTTTCGGGCTCGCGGCCTAAAAATAAGAGATAAGCTAAGCGCACTTCATCGACAGAAATCAAGACAACCCCTTCTTATATTTAGAGTCAATTTTATTACAAAGGATTGCATAAAATAGCAAATGTAGAGAGCAGTTAGCCCTTAAGCCAGCACTAGACGGGTAATGCGAGAGCTACCGCTAGAGGCAATCTCTCAAAACGCCTTCCATCTGACCATAATTTGCTGAATCATTCCTCATAAATAGGCATCCAATTTACCAGCACGCGATAATTTAACTGAGTATGTAAATCGCACCGATTTAGACTCACACATACACTTTTTTTACGTTTTTCGACTATTTGCCCAATTTTTCAGCAGTGGGATATAACCCCTCTGAAAGCCACTTCCAACCAATGGAGTAATCAGGAGCCTCTAAGCGCCAAAAATTAAACTCGGGCATATTAACCAAAGTTTTGTGATGTTGCGGGGTTGTTAAAAAATAGACCGGTGGTTGATGCCGCTTATTCTTCTCCTTGGAATAATTACGCCATCGACTGGTTAGTGCCAACCAGATATCCCACTCGGAGTGACCCAATGATGCGCCTGCAATCAACAGTGGTCTATCAAAAAATAAACCAGCCCAACCGACTAATGCCAGATTTTTCTCATTCTGACATTCTCCAGCCTTAAAACGTTTACGCATAGACTCCACCAAGCTCAAACTAAGTGAGTATTGGCGAACGCCAAACACCATACTTTGACCTCCTCCCAATAAATTGGACACCCTAAATTAGAAAAAATCGGCGATATTATCCCTAAGGAGGGGTGCGCCATGAAGAGGTCAAAGTTCACAGAAGAGCAGATTGCTTTTGCATTGCATCAAG
>Ga0214236_1000270_pt1 | contig 20069 bp, 32 predicted proteins | sample TroBogypolimnion_11_FD_153074 | JGI IMG/M metagenome (GOLD analysis project Ga0214236, IMG submission 153074) | Freshwater microbial communities from Trout Bog Lake, WI - 28JUL2008 hypolimnion | ecosystem: Environmental > Aquatic > Freshwater > Lake > Hypolimnion/Profundal zone | place: Trout...
CTTCCATTTGTAAAGGTTTCTCTAACCAAATCGCTGCCAATTCCATTTCTTTTGCGTAATCTACTTGAATATTCATATTGTTTGTTTTAATGATATACAAATATAAACAATTTCTTTCAAACTAAAAAATTTTAATCAACTTTATTTTCGATCACTAAGTATTTAAAGGAGACTTCATCCTTTACGATCTCTTTAACTATTCCTTGTTTAATTAAATCTTGAATATCCTCTGGATTCTTTGCATATTTGGCCATTAAGGATATGGTATCTTGCATGTAAATAATGTCTGCCATTTATTTTAATTTAAGTTTTAATTGTTCATTTGTACTAACATCAGCTAATATGAAATTAAGAGAACTTGAATCAAAGGTACCAGTGCAATAGATCACTTTATGGGTTGCCTTTTCACCAATTGTTAAATCTACCAACTCACCATTCTCTACTTTAACCAAGTCACCTACTGTAACTCTGGCACTTCTAATACCCTCCATCTGTAATGGAGAGTCCAACCATATCGCCGCTAATTCCATTTCTTTATTAATTGTTTTGATAACTCCGTGCATAATCTTTAATTTTATTTGATATACAAATATAATCAATTGACACGACTCGGTAAAATTTTTATTGAAGTTTTTTCAAAATTATTTTCTGTTCTCTTCTAACAGATTGATTAATTGTTCTAAGAATTCTTCGGCGCTGTATTCTGCACCTATGTACCAAGTCTCATTCACATCTAGTGAATAGAGTCTATCGTTCGTGTTCCAATCGTAAATTGTGTACATCTTTCCGTTGTAAGTTAATGCCCATGAGAATTGTACTTTACCACCTTCAGACGGTGTAATACGTTGAGGACAACCCAAAACCGCGAACAATTCAATGAATCGATATCCATTTAGTGTGGCTTTGTGGGTTACACCTGAAACAAAATCATGATTCTTTACAAGAGAGATTCTAGTATGATGCATATCCTATATATAGAAATCTATTTAAAATAAAAAAAGCATCCCATTGGAATGCTTTAAAAGATTTTTCATGCCGGACCGCCAACTCCGTAATAAATCCAACTAGACAAATCGTCGTACTCTTCGTCGCAAAATGTAAGTACTGCATGCGTCGATGTTAGCACTAATTCTGCAATTTCAAGCAAAGAACTTTCGATCTTTTTGGGCTCATTCGTAGAAGTAGGACCGACTTCTGCGATGAACTGTTCCATTGGAATGAAGATTTTTGATGGGTGTAAAGGTAAATCTCTACAAAGTATATATTAACAATATACAAAAAAGTTTCAAATCTGATTAAACTTTTTCTACATCATCTAAATTATAAACGTCTACATACATTCCAGCGTTATATTGCGCTTTCATGTGACCGTCTTTACCCTTTTGAAAACCTATAATTTTCACAGGTTTATTATCTGGAGCTACAATAGTATCTCCTATTTTAAAGTGTTCTCCGTGTTTGTTCGTTGCTGTTTTGATTTCGGTACCTTCAGAAACCTGAGACTCTTTTGCCTTATCGCTTACGTAATCGGTAAGATCCTTTACAGAACCTCTAAAGGCTCTAATGTCTACCAATCTTTTGTCTTCACCTGGGTTTCCAACAAATGTATCTGAATCCTTGGCTTCTTTAATAAATTGCTTTATGAATCTTTTATTAGTGTTAGATCCATTGATCATGTCTCTCACATCATACTTCTCTTTAGAGTTTCTGTGTTGTTTAACATAGGCAACTAATTTGTCTGCATCTATATTATTATCATCAATAAAGTTTTGTGCAGCATCCTGACCACAATCTGTGATTTGATGGATATAAACTGCATCCATCGATACAGATTCATTAAAGAATTCTTCGTATAGTTTTACATGTTTCATTACTTATATATTTAGGTATTTTAAAACCGCTTCCCAGTTTGGAAATTTCTCGGTACCGAATTGGATCCATTCGCCTTTAAACTCTGCGGCTCCATTGTTTGGTCTATCATCTATTAAGTATTCACCCATACACAGATCCTTCCTATGACTGATGATTAATTTCTTGTGTGCAAATTTTCCAAGGTTCTTCTGAACCCAGCGTCTTTTAGAACTCCATGAGTTTGCATTGCTCCAAGGTGCGGTGGTTAAAAAATAGACTTCGTAAACTTCTGTGAGTTTCTTTACGGCTTCGATCGCTCCTGGTATCGGTTGTGGATCTTCAAATAGATCCTTATCGATCGATGCTAATTTGCCAAGGTTTTTAATTGCATCCGGTCCGTGTCTTTCTACTGCGTGAGTTTCAAGATCTACCATGACTCCATCTAGATCTACGTATATTATCTGTTTTTGTTGCATATGTAAATATAAACAAAATCTCTGACACGGTAAAACTTTTTATTGATTTTCTTTTATCCATTGTTTGCCAATTGGATTTTGTATTGGTCTTTTAAGTACCTTATTGATCTCTTTTTCGATCTTATTGAAATCCGGTCCGCTGTCTTCAGAATTATCCATAATGATTAGATTTTGTATTCCGAATTCGGCTTGAAACTTACCTAGATTGTTTTGAACTGCCTGCCAAGTACTGGTAACCAGGTCTTCTGGAAGGGATCTGGATCTTTTAGCATTACGTGCGAGTGCAACGTTCAATGATGTGTTAACAAATAACATGTACGTATCGTATCCAAGTTCTTCAAGTTCTTCTTTCTTTCTAGCGATTGAATCAGAATTATCTCCAGTTCCATCAATTACCATGCCTAAACGACCACCAGTATAAAGTTTCTTTTTAAGATTCGTAATTCTTTTTGCCTTTGCTCTTGGTGAATCTACAGCACCTGTAAGTTGATTGAATAATTCTGGATCCATCGTTGCCAAATCCTTTGGATTGATGTCCATTTTCTTTAATTCAAATTCAAATGCCTGATCTGAATTGATGATCTTCAGGCCAGTGCTTGAAGATACAGTTTGTAAATTTTCTTGCTCAAAACCAAACAGTCCGCCTGCAACATAACTTTTACCAGAACCCGGTCCTCCAGCCATAAAGAATGCCTTTAATATGTTCTTATCGTGTATGCCTTCGGCAATAAATTGTTCAAAAAGTTTTACAGTTTTCATAGTGTATATATTTAACCCTCTCCACCAAGTTCGTCTAGTTCGTCTCCCCAATAATCTTCATTTAGTCGATCCAATTGTTCCTTTAGTTCGAAGACTCTCCATTCTAACTCGATCATTTGATCGTGATCCAATTTTCCTTGTTTAAATAATTTTTTAGCAGTCGCAAGTTCTGATTTTGCACGTTGTAATTCTCTGTTCAATTCAACCTTTACTTTATTTCTAGTCTCAGGTCTCTGTTGTTGCTCTTCTAAAGATTCTCTGATATTGATTTCAAAATTAATATCAGTAAATAGAGATGCAAATTTATCAAGTTTGCTGTCCATACAATATTACTTGTTTTTATACTCGGCATAGCTTTTTTCCTCAGTAAGGGCCGATTCAGTTAAGCTATCTATTCTCTTCTTCACTAAATTTCTGTCATCATTGGTCCAATACACTGCTCTGGCTAACTGGATGAACGTATCGCCGAAGTCCTCAGTCCTCTCGCAATCACGAATTAGATCCTCGATGTTCCATAACTTTAGGTTTACTTCGTACATATCGGTGTATACAAGTTCCAATAAGTCTTTATTCTTACACTTAGAAAATATAGTGTCAACACAAGGCGTTAATACTTCGTATTCGTGCAGGATGTTCTTTAATTTTTTAGCGTCTGTTATCTTTTCTAATTTGATCTTTAAGATTGTGTGTTTATCCAAGATCTCTCCGTTTGATACTGAAATTTTCATATAGTTTATTTATTGTTTTTCCATTCTTTAATTTGATCAATTACGCTACGTCCAGTGATTGTTTTGCTGCATTCGTACACTTGTTTTGTACCTTTGTGTTTTGGGCACCAATACCAATCACCTTTGTCGAAATGAGACCAAGCCCAGCAAGAGTTACATACATCTTTATTAATAATTCTTAGGGTGTCCTGAGTGAACTCACATTCTTCTGGAGTGAATCCAGAGATCAATACCACTGGGCATTTTGCTGCCCAAGCCAACCAACTTAAACCGCTTGAGATTCCAACAAAATATTCTGCGTGTTGTAGATAATTTACAACATCTTCAAAAGGTTCTGGTAACTTAGTGACGCCCTTTGGATAAAAGTTACCCATGTAACCATCATTCTCTCTGGATGCAAGATACACTTTATAACCATTATTGATGTGCCAATCAACCAATTCCTGCCATCCAGTTGGATTGTTCCAATATTTGGCCTGTGCTGTACTTTGTGTTGCAATTACAATATATTTTTCTTTGACCGGTCTCTTTTTCTTTTTAAAAGCCAAAACTGGTCTCATTTCGGTGTTGCCTTCGTAACCCAAATCTCCACCGATAATATCTCCTAAGTAAATCTTTCTCCAATCAAATTTATTTCGATGTGGGTACCATGCTGGCTCTCCTTGACTTGCCTCTCCCATGTGTACTCCAATTTTAAACGTGTAGTCTGCCTTTGGATATGCTGATCCAGGGTACATTGGAAACACATTATCTTTTTGATAATCAGTCCAGTCAAAGAGACCATTTTTATACGTCATTAGGTTACAGCGTGAAACCTTCTTTTGTTTTGCCCATGCTCTTGCAACTTCAACGAATGCTAATGTATCTCCTAATGAAGATGACATCAATTCAACGTTTACGATCTTATCCGTAAGATCCAATATCCAAACAATTTCAACATCTTCCCATTTTGCAATGATCTTCCATTCCACAAAGTACTCGATGGCCGGTTTAAACCAATGGTGCTGTGGTAATGAATCATGCTTGCAAACAAGTTCTCCAGTTTTATTATCATAAAAAGAAACTTCGCATGGATCTCCATATTCATTATAGAACTTAATGCCATCGAATACTTCTACTCGATATCTATGCTCTGGTTCTACTGGTTTTGATTTATGTCGTCCTGGTTTAGAATTAATTAATTTTGTGTATAATTTATGGTGATCCATTGCAAATCGATGGCCATCAATACCTTGTAGTTCCATTTCTGTCCTAGGTTCCTCGCATACTTTCATTAGGTTTGATGCATCAACTCCAATATTATTTATGAGTGGCGTGATCCTTGATGTCCATTGTCCACCATATTGTGGAAGATCAAATGCCATGATCTTTGTATTGTATGACGCAGCTTCTGCTAAAACGATTGGATTGCATTCCCATGTTGATGTGAATAACATCACATCGGCCATGATCAACCATTTATGCGTATCTGATCTTTCTCCATGTACATGACAGTTTGGTGGTACATTTTGCATTAAGGGTTCCCAATACTGTTTGAAATTAGATGCCTGGTTTCCAATGAAATGAAATTGATAAGTTTGACCATACTTATTGTACAATTCTCTTGCGATTTCTAACGCATAACCTTGATTCTTACCACTTGTCCATAGACCAATATTAACGATATGATACTCACCGTTTAAACGATAACCCATTTCAGTTAGGATTTCATCTCTTGTCGGTAACTTATCAGTATCGTATGGTGAATCTATTGGAAAGTTAATCAATGGTGCAGGAATTCCACGACCCTTGAATCTGTCGTTTGCGTGTTCTGCAACGACGCACGCAAATCCGTCTGGATCGATCTTCTTTGCCTTCTTCGGATCAAACCAAATATTGTGACACGTTTCAACGATTCTCCATGGATGCTTTACATCATATAGTTCCTGCTGAATCTCAGATGGGAACGTAGAGAACCCATCAAATCCTTCAGGTACCTCATCAATATGAATTAGATCGATATCATTTTCGTAACAATAATCTACAACCTTCATTCTATTTTTTGTGTGAATATCAATCTCTTCTCCTAATTGACCTAAAGTGACGAAATGATCCTCAGGAATCAATTTAAGTACTTGATCTCGTTGTACAGTATAGACTCCAGAATAGAGTGTCCATTCTGCGACGAAGATTTCATGTTTCGTCCATTTCTGTAACATTTGAATGCGTCTCAATAAGAATGCAGGCATGCCACCCGTTGAAAGGTGTGGTGCCAAGAAAAGTATTTTAAATGGATCAGTTTCCGAACCACTTAATAGATCAAAGATCTTTTCAACCTCCTCTCCTCTCTTCTCTCCATGAAACACCTTAATCATTTGTTTGTCTGCTGGTAACTTATAGAAATCAGTAATAAATTCTGACTCTCCACCTTTGCTTTCATTCGTTAAGAAGTGTTCCACTGTTTCCGCTCCAGTGATATTAATATAGACCATTGGAAGACCCTTATCGTCTCTCTGCCACACTAAAACATTATACAGTGTTTCTTCGTGAAAAGGTAACAACCTATAGGTATCAAATAACTTTGGAAATGTATCTTTGGCATTCTTCCAAATCTGTAAGAATGGTTTTACCCTATCGTTACCAACCAGGATGTTTGTGGTTCTGTAACTTAGGGATCTTTGTTCCTCTCTCATTCCAAAGAATTGCATCAATGGCCACTCCAAACAATTCGTAATATCGACGCTTCCATCCTCTTTCCAGAATGGATTTCCTCTCAATTCACCATTCTCTATTAGCAATGCAAACTGTTGGGGTCCTAAGGTTGCAAGTGGGTACTCACCAACCTCTTTTACAAAGTCAAACATGTCATCAATATTCACATTGGCAACACAATCTGCATCTAAATAGACCCACTCAGTAACACCAGTATCAATAGCATCGATCATTGTATCAATCTTTGCAGATAGGGTCATGTATGTTCTATAGGTACCTCTATTTACATATTGAATACCTTTGTCTTTTACAAAATCCTCATCACCTGGTTTTGGTAAGTCTAAGTCCAATCTTTTACAGATCGCGATCCTTTGCAACTCTTCACCTCCGTCGTAATCGATCGTATACACGACCAATGGATGCATCGAATACTTTAAGATGCTTTTTGCTAAATTAATTACGACGTCTTCGTAATTTTGTGTTGTATGTGTAATGTATGCCTTCATTCTAAAATTTACATTTTAATATTGCTTCGAATACTTGATCCACTGTTGGATGACACTCAAATGTTGGTTTGTTCTCTAAACATTTTACTTGAGGTGGAACGCCTTGGATCGAACCATGTTCCTTTACATTGTACTTCATGTTGCTTGAACATGCAATATTACAAGAACCTCCAACGTATTGATATTTGTATTCCTGTCCTCCGTTTCTGTATGGTGCTCTTAACCTCCAATCGATTGAAGAACCCAATTGAATGATATTGGCATCGGTGGTACCGGCAACGTGTAAGATTCCTGAGTCCATTGTAACGACCACGCTTGCTCGATGATTCATCATCCATCGAAGTTCTGCGATATCGTTATCGGGATCATCCAACAGATTTACGCCATATTTAATATTGATGTCCATCACTGGCTTTTCGGTATTAAAGAATCCAGCCTCTTTTCCACTGCGACCAACCGCAACGACTGGAATGTTCGCTGCATTTAATCGATCTACCAGTTCTTGCCAATTCTGCTGGCTCCATGTTCTGGTAGCCCATGTCATCGTTGGATGGATCAACACGTAATTGTTAACGTGGAGTTCTCTTTTTCGTTCTGCATGTAACTTAATCTCCATGTCTTGAGGTAACAGAGTGAATCCCTGTGACACCGCATGAAACTGTCGAATATCCATGTTAGAATATCTGAACTCGATTCTTTCGCCACCTTGCAGTTCATACCATTTGCCAACGATCGGTCCAAACAGACGATGGATTTTAATATTTGCAATTGCATTAACAGAGGACGTCTGTTGTATTGAGTTAACCCATTCAAATCCTTCAAATACGAGAGGATGATTCGTAAAAATAATTACGTTTTCGCCGTAGGCATCAACGATCTTTTTACATGTGGGAATAGAAGCTATAGTATCTCCAAGCGCTGGAGTGTCGATCCACATACCAATCATAAGTATAATTTGAATATTTATACAATTTAGATGGGATTTGTTTAATGAAGATCAAGTATTTTTTGTACGTCGATATAAGATTGTTCTATCAACTCATATACCGTTTCAGGTTTTAGGGTCTCTACCTTTTTGTAGTACAACAACTCATTTTTAGTTTTAGATTCTAGAGCGCAATAAAATACATACTTTGGTTGAATCTTGATTAGGTTTGAAAATGATTTAACGTTCCAAACCTGCTGTCGAGCCTTACCAACGAATGCATATTTAATTCGAACGTGCGCCAACAATTCAAATTCTGGATTATCGATCGATAAGAATTTTTGAATCTCTTTAACACCATTACTGATACAATACAATGTGTATACTACTCCTGGTTGATAAGCCAAGGCCTTCTTCATGTCCGCATGATCGAAGGCCTTGGATAAGTATGGTTTATGTAAATTAACGTTTAATTTTTTTAACATTAATGTGTTATTGAAGTGTGATCAAATCCTGTTGGCTTAGAGTCTCTGTGATCTACAGATCTGTGTTGTTGAATTGGATTAATCAATCCAGTATCTGAAGTTTTATTTAAATAATTATTAAGGTCTTCGGCATCTTTAATGATATTCGAATCCTGTTTTAATGTTTCAATTTCAGGTTCTGCAACTATCTCATCGTTAACTGTGGAAACAGGTTTTTCAATTATTGGTTCGATCGATGGCTCAGTAGAAACCTCTACCTCAGTTTTTTTTTCGATCTCTTCAACCAAAGAGTCATGCGCATCTACTACCTTTCTCATTGATTCTACATTCTCTTCTAGAGTTTGAGGCTGATCCTTTTCAGGTTTGATGTAATCCACAAGTGACTTGATAAAACCTAATGCAACTAAAGGTAGAATTGCGCCTGAAACAAATGCTAAGATTCTTTTTTGATACAATGGATCTTCATCTACCAGGTTAAATAATTCGATCCAAGATTGATAGTCATGCGCATTTTTAAATGCGAAATAAAGATTTCCTTGAACTTGCATCGATGTTATTGTTATAAATAAAAGCCAAACTAAAGTTTTATTCATTTTGTCCAATGCAATAAGAGATGCAAGAGATGCTGCTGCACCTAATTCGAACGCTACTGCTAAAGAAATAGCCATCCATTTAGGATTTGACAATTCGAAGAAATCAATAACGTGAACCGTCGATATCAAAGATGTAACTAAATAAAGTGTAGCAAACACTCCTATTATAAAATTTCTAACTATTTTTTCTTTCATCAATTAAATTTTTATTGTTTTTGTAAGGAAACCTTCTGTTTAGGTTTTCTTTTCGTTGACCACAACCACAATCTGAATAACCAGCAAGGTTTGTAACGGCCTTTACGACTTTGTCAATTCCTGTTGCTTCTGTAAATTTGGCAATGGTATCACCAACGCCTTCAGATTTCTTTTCGATTGGCATATTATTTGTCAAGCTTTTTTAATTCAACTTCGATTTCATTTTCGCGTTGAACGTCCAACATCTTTCTATTTGTTGCTTGGATCATTCTCTTCTCTGATTTTAATCCTTCGATCTTAAGATCCTTATTTGAAGGCAATGAGTCGATCTTTGATTCAATTACTGCTTCATTCTTTTTCATTTTACTAACATCTGAATCGACGCTGCATGATTTAAAGTACACTAAAACTAATAGTAATACAATTAATTTTGTGCCGTGATCGATGAAAAACTGATTGATTTTTTGCATAACTTACGGTTTTATTATTTTCTCTATATATATTATTTTAATAGTTTAAATGCAGCTAATCTTTCTTGAAACAATTTAAAGTAAATTTTTATGTCACTTTCTGTTAATCTAAAGATCTGCGGACAGTTTTCTGGTTCATTGGCGATCCAGATCTCTACGCCATTCGGTTTGATGCCTGTCCTTTCCCAATACGCAACCACATACGCTGAAGCCTGTAAGAAGTAGTCTTGAATCCATGCCTCCATTTTAGGTTTACGTGAATTCTTATAGTCAATTACCAATATCTTACCGTCTGTCATTTGAGAAACATTATCGACGGTACCTGCATAACCTCCACCCTTTACCGACCACAAAAACTTTTCTGCTGCTAATACCTTCTCTACTCGATCGAAAAATTGGCTTGAATTGTTATAGAACTTCATGAAGAATTCAAATCCTTGGGTGATGTATTCTTCATCGAATGCCTTGACCTCTTTATCGTTCCGCATGTGCCACTTGATGGCCTCCAGCTTCTCGTCCTTGTCACCTGTCAAAGGCTTATATAGTTCTATCAATCGATGCATTACCGTACCCCGGCTCATCGAATTCTTTGAGATCTTATTTGCCTCGTCCTCTCCTACCCTTTCTTTCCATTTTACCAGTCCAGACTTATCACTTGTGTCTCCTAGGATCGTGGTAACCGACGGAAATAAACCAAGGACCTGATGGTCCTTGCTTACTTGATAGTATCTTCTTCCGTTAATTTCGACTCGACGTATTTCTTCTTCAGGCATTAGTGATGAAAGTTTTTAACTGTTGCAAGGATCCAAACCCATGGGGTCCATTTGATTGCATAGTAAATTATAACTCCTACGATTGCAGTAACTATTGAATTCATTAAAAATACTTCTAAATCTACATAATCGCGTTCAGGCCATAAAATTAAGAGATATGAACTGGCTCCTTCGATCTTTTTAATCTCTGGAAATGAACTATCAGCCATTCCAAATCCCATTAGGATGGTGGTGATTGGAGTTAATTGAGATAAAACATACGATTGTTGCATCAATTCAGTTTGATTAACAACCTCTGGTGGTAAATTAATCACAGTATAAATGCGACCCAAACGATCTACTCTAAGACCATTTGCATTTAAATCTTTTTCAAGGGATATTGCAGCTTTGCGATACTTTAAAATAAGCCTAAGCTCTTTAAAGAAATTGTACCAATATTTAAATATTTTTATCATAAGTGTTATATTAAATTAACGCATTTTGTTCCAATCTTATTTGATACCATAAAAAGTACCATAGAATTCGTTTGTAACGTTAAATTCCATGTTGTATTTTTCTGCAAATTCGTCGACTGCTGGATTTACGCCAAAGAGTCCTGAATAGGTTAATTTATCTGGTGATTCTATTGGGTAGTGATAGATGTATTTGTCTTTACCATTTGGTGCACCAATATTATCAGCATACCAATTCATACTGATATAATCATGACCAGCTAAGATACCACCTTTCTTTAATTTAGGGTACCAAGTCTCTAGGTCTAATTTCACATAATCATATGCATGGTTTCCATCGATGTAAACGTAATCTAAAGATTCATCTTCAAAAAGATCTGCAACCTCATGTGAAAGCGCTCTAATCATGAATGCTCTGTCTTCAAAGCCTCTAAGATTATTCATTGCCTGCTCGTAAGCATCGCTATGATTTGCATGGTTTGAAGCATCTTCATACGCAACAGGATCCAATTCTCTCCATGGATCGATAAGATATAGAGTACCTTTCCAAGCACTTAAAATCTGTTTTGAGAATTCACCTTTAAAAACACCAATTTCAACACCTCTTCCATTTGGACAGTGTTGATTTAAGATGGTTGGAATATGATCGACTCTATTTACGTCGAGCTTAGTTGCTATTTTCATAATAATATTTAGAGCAGCAGACTGGGCTCGAACCAGTCACCCCGACCTTGGCATGCGCAAGGTCGTGCTCTACCAAATGAGCTACTGCTGCTGAAGATCTAAAAATAACAGGATGCGCGGTTTGTTTCATTAAAATTGAAGTGTTGATTTGCTGCAGGCATCCTAATGATTTGTTACAATTACTTGGTAACTGTAGTGTCTGTTACTGCTTTAGTTGAATCTTTCACGATTTTAGTTGAATCAACTTTAGTTGAATCAGTCGTAGTAGATGTTGGTGTTGCACCAGTTCCACAAGATGCCAAAGTCACAGTTACGGCGATCGCCAATAAGATCACGATTTTTTTCATTTGTCTTTGTTTTAATTAAAAATAAATAGGTAATTTATACCATTAAAAATAAAAAAGTTTCAAAATTAATTTTTGAAACCTTAATTAGTGGAGGATATCGGAGTCGACTTACTGTAGTCTCTTTTTTCAAAGAGTGTCGGACTATATTTTCATCTCATAGAGATGCTGGACGCTAATGTGGTTATTAAGAAGACTTTACTTCTCCACTAGTCTCTACACCTTCTCAAAATGTATTTTGAGCTTGGCTCGGTATTACCATTTTAAAGGCTTCACCGAATTCATCCAGTTTTTCAATGAATATTTCTATCCAAAGCGGCTCGTTACTACCGATGACCCTCTGCGTGCAAGGCAGATGCTCTAGCCAACTGAGCTAACCCCCCATACTGAATTATCGGCCAGTATTATCGCCGTACTTTGTATCATTATACCCATACTCATTTCCACCAGTAGTTGGGGTGTAAGTATTTCCACCAGTAGATGGGGTAGATGTAGAAGCGCTTGAGCTTCCTTTAGATACTTTGTAAATTCCAAAAATTGCTAATGCAATAATGATAATTCCAATAATTGTTCCCATGATCTTAAATTTTTTAAGTATATAGTTTTATATATTTAATTTTTCTTTTGTTTCACCTTTTTTATTTTTATTACAGGTTCTCTTACGATCGATGCCTGAAATCTGGTACCCTTTGTTTCTTCGGTACACTTTGGACAATAAAACATTTGATAGCTTCCGTGTTTTGGATCATCACCCCAACAGTACTTACTAATTATGTACATATCATTGTATGGAACGTTTTCAAAACAATGAGAACATAGAGGTGTTTCCTTTTTCTTAACCATTTTTAAGTTGTTGTTTGAGCCAATTGATTGGCAATTGAACTGATTCGGTATCTCGACGACCCTTGATCTCGTTTCGCTCTGGATGCCATTGCACTGCTAGGATCTTATCTCCTACAAATGCTTCAACAAGTCCATCGATTGAATAATGTGTTGGTGTGAAACATTCCGCAATAATTGAACAATGCTGATGGTGTCTAGAATTACAAATGAATAGATCTCCATTCATCGATCGTATCCAGTGAAATTGACTGTTTAATTGTGTATGCTCTCCATCGGAGATGGTTTCAATTGTATGGTCTTCAACCAAGGATTCGGTAATGTCTTCGACCTTTCCACCAAAATAGTGATTCAATATCTGCATTCCTCGACATACTCCTAGAATTGGTACACCCTTCTCCACTGCCTTCCTAATAAATTCAAACTCTGTAGCGTCTCTGATCGGTTGAACTCCAATATCTGCGCCTCCAGCCAGGATTAGTGCATCTTCAATTTCATCACCTTCGGCTAAAATTTTAACATTGAATTCGTGCAACCATTCTTTATACGCACCCATCTCGAGTGGATTTTTGGTTGGAGCCAAACAAATGTTAAAAAGTTCTTTGTGCTTCATATATTGCTTTGATGACTGGAAATCTTAATGAATTCTCTCCGTTTTGATTGGTTGTCTCTTCGAAGTATTGCACGCAAATGGTTTTTCCAATTAATTCATTAGGATATTTATAAAAATATCTACGTTGTTCCTGACTGAAACCGCTTCCAACTTGAACCAGGTTACCTTTATGTTCGATGAAAACGTTTCTTAACATCATCTCTTCAACCTCTTTACCTTCAACAATAACCCTTTGTACATCGAATTTTATTGAAAGTACTTCATATTCCGCATCGTGCATTTTTTTGATCTTTAAAATATCATCGCTACGTTTACCTTGATACGTTGAATTCTTTCTGATCATTAGACCTTCCCATTTGTTCTTTGCAGCTAGTTCAATATAACTCTGTAGGTCTTCATCGTTTGTAACCAATGTTTGATCTAATATTGTAATGCAACTAAATGCAGGACCTAATACCGGTGCAAAAAAGTTAATCAATGTTTCATTTCTTTCTGCAAAAGTTCGTATTGAAGTCTTATTTTCAAATTCTTCGTAAGTCAACATATCAAAGATCATAAATTTTGGTCTTCTAATCGTATGATTTTTGCGTTTGATCTCCTTAATGATACCTTGAAAATCTTCATTTCCATTTTCATCCATCATACAGATCTCTCCATCAAAAATTACATCGATTTTTAATTGACTTAATTCTTCTTTAAGAACTCCTAAGGTTTCAAATTCATTTCCAGCTCTGGAGTAGAAATTAACGTCTCCATTCGCCTTTACGATTGCGATGCATCTAACACCATCCAATTTACGAGAGACAAACCATCCATCGGTAAATTTAACCTTCTTCTTTGATTTTTCATCGTAGCTATTTGCCAATGCAACATCAAATTCTGGAATGGAGTTAGGGATCACCTTGTTGATCATGGAGATTGTTGATCTGGTTTTGAGGTTCCTATCAATGATGTTGTAAATCAATTCAGAATATTGTTCATTTGATTGAACGAATGCATTTACCGCACTGATGGCTTCATGACCTGTAATTGTTCGATTGTCTAAGGCATCCAATAGATCGAAAATAGTTTCGTACTTGTTGGTACTTGCAACCAAATCACTTCGCTTAATACAGTTTTCAGAAGTAACGTTATACTTCTTAAAGCTATTGTAAGTGTAATTTAAGGCCTTAATCACTTCAGTGTCTGTACTCCATTTTTTTATTACGGCCAACTTATCAGTATTAGAGTTTGTTGAGTTTGATTCGTTTACGAATTGTTGTAATCTTTGTAGCATATTGTTGTTATTAATTATATGTAAATATAAACAATATTTTCGACACGGTAAAACTTTTATTCAACTATTTTAAAAAATAATAGGTCGCTGAAAACCCGAAGAAGGTTACATTAGAGGAAGTCTTTAATCCACTGTAATAGAATTGGCCAAAATTGGCATTAAGGTGAATCTTTTTATTTAGAGAATATTCAATACCTGCCGTCATTTCAGTTAAAAAACTGGATTGCGCATTAAACACATATCCAACTCCGACGGTTATCGTATTGGTGAATTTATCCTGTTGAAAGATATTAAGATTGGGTCTAAACTCAACGTACGTCGAAGTGTCCCTTCCTTTAAAAAGACTAGAGAGCGTGGTCTTACCGACATCTACGCCAGCAGAAAACACTCCCCATTGCCTACCGAATTCTATAGACAAATTCGATCGATCCGACATCGAACCTGCATCATTTGTAAATGAATGATAGATTTCAATATAATTGACACCTTTACCTGTTTTTGTGCTATCAGTTTGCGCAATTGCACTAAAGCTGCACAGCAAGCTGCACAGCATAACTATGAATCCTATAAGTAGGCTCTTTATCTTGCCTCTGGTTCTTTCCATTCTTTTTTATATTTTAATTCCCAATGCTTTCTATATTCTCTAACATTAATTAATCTAATGGTGTACTTCCATTCAAAATCCACATCATCTTCCTGTATGTTCAACGTCAACAACATCGAGGACGGTGGTACATGACTTTGTTTAGCCCAATCAAATAGGGTTTTAACGTTGGTCTTAGATCTAACTGCCTGCCTTGCTAAATGCTTTAAAAGATTTATGTCTCCAAAGTATCGGATAGTGACTTAGTATTCCACCGGCACCGTCTATCGCGTAACCTATGTTGAATGTTATTGTTATCATTTTTCTGCATTATTGTTTCTGCGTGTTTTGATCTCCTCTAAATCAATGGAATAATCGAACCAATCCAGGATCTCACCGACCTTCTGACTCAATGGAATACCTTTAAAGAATTCACTGTGATCGCCGTCACATTCGATATGATTTAACCTATTGATTCTCTTCGCGTCTTTGCATCTTTCTTTGTCTCCAAAGAATTGTGCAATTCGTAAGTCATCAAGTGCAATCCAATTTCTCATCTCTAATTCGTTCTCAACAACCCATTTCATAATTTGATCCGCTCGATCCCACTCTAATTGAGAGCTCATCTTAACCTTATAATCATCGGTCGCACCAACAATGACGTTAGGAATTCCATAGTGTTCGAAGATTTGACCCATTTCTTCGATGGTATAGTGCAGCTTCCAATCCGAAGAGATCACCACATTTGCACCAGTTTTATTGATAACCTCCGTAAGTGCATCACAATCACGTTGGACCCAAGCGTAAGGTATCTTAAGACGATTATTGATCTTAACCTTACCATCGGGCCAAGTTCCATAGGACAGTGGACCATCTACGTCTACAAATATGATTTTATCATTTTTCATTTTAATCTACATTATTGAATTTCCATCATTTTCAAATGTTATTTCTAATTTTATGCATGGACATTCAATTGTTCGAACATCTGTGCTTCTCCATCCATCAACCCTAACATTTTTACATGGCGTTTCTTCGATGAATTTTTGTGCATCTTCTAAGGTCTTAAATTGGGTAGGAACTTGATAGCAATCACCCCATCCGAGTTCAGTATGCGTTATTGTGCTCCAATATGGAATCAATCCTAAGAATCTTGTAGCTTTTTTAATGATGTAGTATATTGAATCCTCGTTGATTTCACCGAATTCATTAAAATACTCTCTTCTAACAATTTTGTACTTATTATTCATATTATTGTTTTACAATTTTTCTAAATTCAACTTCATTTGCTGCCTTAATAGCCTGACCGAGTGTTTTGATTGCAGATCTTTGAGTGACTGCTCTTCCAGTTTTAGTAGTTATATGAGTAACTCCCATCGCATCCAAATCATTTATGGCAGGATCGATGTCTGATCGATTTCCCCAGAAGATGTAGTACTCTGGTTTTGGTTCATGTTTGGTCCATCTTTTATCAGCGTAGGTAAAACTTGGTCCATAATGTCCTCTATAATAAGGATCACCTGGAACCTTAGTGCAGGTTGCCAAGATCAAGACTTTACCAGTTTGCTTATAATCGATCATGTGATCTACTTCTAATAAGACTTTAAGAGTTCCGATCTTTGAGTGCGTCATTGTATTCATATGATAATGATTTAAACTTATATTAATATTTCTAAGTAAGTTTCAGATACAAATATAAACAAAAATGCCCAGATTAAAAAATCTTGACACAATTATTTTTAAAAAAGTTTTATTTAATCCCACCAACCTTGAAGACCGCTACCATCATACCAATTATTCCATAATTGATCGTCTCTTTCCTCTTTTAATTTGTCGTCTTCTAACAGGGCTGCGTATTCTTCATGATTCTGTCCCTGTAAAATACTCCAAATCTCTTTCCATTCCGTGCTTTCAATTTCCATTGCAGCATCATATACTTTTTTATTGTGCTCTTTCTCCTCCTCAGTATCGTTATCTATAAGTCTATATGATCCAGTACCTTCTACCTCTTCGAATTCCCAATCTCTTAGTTTTATTTCGCCATGAATTTTTTCAGCTCGTTCAATGTAATTATCATCCAACTTGTTTTGCAACAGGTAAATCAATCTTTGCATCTTCTCAATCTTCTTACCTCTGGATTCATAAACTTCATGTCCATCATGCATACCTTTTTCCATGATCTTTATTGACGTCTGTAAGGTTTCTAATGTATAATGGTAATCCCACCACTGATGGTTCCATAACACCTTTCTGAACCTCCAGATGTTTGCAAAGAAATGAGGTATGTCGTATCTAAATAGAGAATAAAATTTATAGATCTTACTCTCGTGCCAAGCCAATTTCTTTAGGCTTTTTGCAAATGAATCTGCGAATTGTACTTCCATCTTTATTTGTTTAATATGTTATAGTAAATGTATTCTCTCAATGTCATCTTTAATACGCGGGCTGCATTGATGCGTTGCAGGTCTTCTTTCCACTTCTTCAGCTCAACTGTAGCAAAGGTACCAACAAAGGATCCTATCAATGCTGCAACTAAAAGTGTGTGATCGTGTACATAGTTTACGGTAGTGTATGCTCCGAAGATGAGAATTGAACTTCCCCAGACACCAGCGGCTACCGATCGACGTTCATCAACCTTAATAAAATACATCGCCCATGCAACATCAGCAAGGATCATTGAACACAGGACTGCAATAAATTTAAGCCAATATGGCATGATATTTGATTTAGACATATTATACCTCTATATCTTAAAAGGTTTCATTAAGAGATTATGATGCCATTTGCATCTATTGATTGTGAAAGATCCCAATTGTTGTTTGAGATTTGAGCCTCCATGCATTCCATACGATAAACCGTACCATGTAGGATTGGATTCGGCGCGGTTGCCAACCAATGTTTTCTAGATTCAACGTATTCTTTAATCCAATTCTGCTCATTTCCACCATTTGATGGTATTGTTTCACTGAATTCATCTCTTAAAAATTTAAGAATTGAACCCGAATGAACATAGCTATCATAGATTACCAATAGAGATAGTGGTTGAGTAAAACCATTTGTATCTGCCCATTTTGCAGCTGGAACAAAATAATCTGATTCAAAGAAGGCATCCTGCGTAGAGTGCATGATTGGATCCTTACCCGCTTCCTTTAACAATTGAATGAAGGTTGAATCGTCTGCAAGTGGATCATTGATGTGTCCAATTCGTGAAAGATATGGTGATAATTGTGAAGCATATTGACCATTTGCGGTAACGTACATCTGTATTAAATGTTGTAGGTTTCCAAACTCAGTGGTTTGAGAACGACCGTATGTCACCTGCTTGATTTGATGTGGTCCATCATGAAAGATCGAAACGTTACCATAGTTTCCTTCGATTTTTCCAGTTTCAAAAACATTAACAGTGTCAATTATTTTTGTCTTTTGATTTGCTGAGTAATTCATCTTTATGAAATATCGTTTGATGTAATAAGTGTGTATGTGAAGCTGTTTCCATTGATGGATGCTGCTTGTTTTATAATCTCCATGAATTCATTGAAGTCTTCCTGTCTCTTGAAAACTTGACATCCCTCTGACCAGTTTTCAACCAGGATCGAATCCTCTCCAGCATGATGAATATTAATACCAAAGATTCCAACTTCGGTTTTATTTTCATCGTAAATCATGTTCTTATTGTTGTCTCTATACACTTTAAGAGGACTTAACTGAGTTAGAGCTTGATATTGTCCTTTATGAAGACCGATTTGATGCGAACCTCTATACTGTCCTTCTACCAATCTAGCAACTCCCAGTGGATTTGTAAATTCCAGCATTGCTCTTTTTCCAGGATCAGTGGTATTTTCCCACTGTTTAAATATCCATTCTCCATTTGCTTTGTATGATACTGTGATGGTATCATCGAATACATTTGTTACGACTTTACCAGGAGCTAGGTTTCTAACTCCAATAATGTTAACATCATAATCATTCGCACCATCAAACCAAACATATCCCTTTGATTTGACTGCATTTTCAATTTGTTCTATTGTGTAGTTCATTACTTATATATCTAAAAATACATCTTTTAGCTGTATTCATGGCTGCACCGGAAGGATTCGAACCATTCATGCTGCGATTCGGAAAGTAGCACAATGCTTGCAAGCTGGTGGTCAACCCCATACTACTTTTCTATTTCGTTCTCAGCGCCCTCGAGACGAGAGGGTGTGTCTGCCGTGCGTACGCTTTTCACCACGGTGCAATTTATTTTTTTTCAATGAACCAATTAAATTAGTTCGATTTAATAGATATGGTATATCGATTCTAGGCATTTTTATTGTAAATCTCTCTTATTTTTTCACCAAGTTGTTGATCGTTTGGTGTATCGTATATTAATTGAAATGGTATTGTAACTCCATTTAAATTCATCGTTGGTTTAATATTTCTTGGCTCTTGAAAGTCTTCATATAAATTTGGAGTAGTTTTATTAAAACAATCCTTACAAACCTGTCCAACTCCGTCAACATATCCATATCGATAATCGACATGAGTTTCAAATTCATATTGAGTATCTACTCCGCATAGTACGCATTTATCTTTTGCCATATTGATTAATTTAAATAACGATTGCTCGTATTTGGTTTGTGGTTATAGTTTCTTTTAAGATGTAAATTTCCTTACCAGCATTTTGATTAAGAAATTGTTCTAGGTTCACGTTACAAGTTTCAGCGATATACGTTTTGTCGTCTATGACTAGCGTTGGTTTGTCAATTAATTTGTAAGACTGATTTGCCATATCGATTGGTTTTTTATATTTAGCGCGATCATATTTAAGATCATCACATGCTAC
>Ga0214236_1000311_pt1 | contig 18263 bp, 10 predicted proteins | sample TroBogypolimnion_11_FD_153074 | JGI IMG/M metagenome (GOLD analysis project Ga0214236, IMG submission 153074) | Freshwater microbial communities from Trout Bog Lake, WI - 28JUL2008 hypolimnion | ecosystem: Environmental > Aquatic > Freshwater > Lake > Hypolimnion/Profundal zone | place: Trout...
TGCAGCGACCGGATCCCGGTCAGGGCTTCTCGAACAGGCTCACCTGGTTCATCAGTTCGCTCAGGGCCTTCTTCGTGGCCGCCGCCTGGTGCTTCGGCTGGCTGGCCTCGAGTGCCTTCAGCGACTCCTGCATCTTGAGAACGACCAGGGTGTGCTCGCCCTTGTCCTGGTCGATGAGGGCATGGACGGCCGCGGCCACGTTGGGAAACGGTTCCCAGTGCCCCGAGTCCACCGCGCACCAGGCTGACTGGATGATCCGGTCCACCTGGAGCAGGTCCTGCCTGCGCGACCGGGGCTGGAAGCGGCTCAGGGTGGAGGAGATGCCCAGGGCTCCGGCGGCCTGCTCTACGGGCCGCATCTTATGCATCGCCTTCAGCTGCCGGTCGATGAAGGCGATTTCCGTCTCCGGCATGGTCTTGCGGACCTCTGGCTTGGCCTGCTCCCATCCGGCCTTCGCCTTCGCCACCAGGCCGCGCATCTCCCCGCGCTTGCCGTGGATCAGGGCTTCGGGAATGGCGTTTACCAGCCTTTGGACCTGATCGAGGGATGGCATGGAGGAGGGCGCCTGGAGGACCACCAGGGCGGGGAGGGCGAGGGAAAACAGGGACATGGACACTCCGGGACAGGAACACCCCAGTTTAGACCAACCCGCCCCGGGCCTGGAGCTCAGGGATCCGGCTGTGACCTGGATCCCGTCACTCCAAAGTTTAAGGCCCCCGGTCGGGGGCCTTAAACTTGGTGCCTGGAGACGGAATCGAACCGCCGACACATGGATTTTCAGTCCATTGCTCTACCAACTGAGCTACCCAGGCGCGAATGAACATCCTATCAGGCGGGCCCGCATTTTCAAGTGCCGGAGGAGACTCGATTGGTGCATCCTCTAGGGTCCGAGTGATGTTTCTTCAAAGAGGTTCGTCATGGCCCGCCCGACCAAAAACCGCGAAATCCAGGTGCAGAAGCCGGCCCAGAGCTTGGCCCATTTTCAGACGAAGTTCAATCAGGGGCAGGAGGAGGATGCCGGGCTGCTGAAGCCCATCCTCATCGGCATCGCTTCGGTGGTCGCGGTGGGTTTCATCATCGGGGCCTGGAACGTATGGCGGTCCTCGGTCATCGAGAAGCACGAGACGGCCCTGGCCGCCCTGGAAGTGGAAGTGGAGGGGGACGGCATCACCCCGCTTCCCGCCACGGAGGTCGAGACCCGGATGCGGGAGCGCCTCGGGCGACTGGAGGCCCTGGTCAACTCGGCCCCCTCCTCGCGGAAGGCCGCCACCATGGGCCTGCTGTCCACCTGGCGCCTGGCCCTCGACGGCAAGGAGCAGTCCCCCGCCAGGACCGGGGATGCCTGGGGCCAGATCCGCCTGGCCCAACGGGCCCTCGCCCTCGGACAGGTGCAGGAAACCCGGGCCCAGCTGGATCCGCTCCGGGCCAAGGCCACTCCCGGCGAGCCCTGGGCCGATGCATTCTGGGCCAGCCAGCTGGACGCCGACCGCCTCGCCGGGGATCGCGCCCAGGCCCTGAAGGACATCGCCGAATACAAGGCCCTGTTCAAGGGCCGCGGGGATGCCTCCGCCCTGGAAGGCCTGCTCCAGAGCATCTGAAGGGGTCCCCGGGGGACACGGAAAAGGGAATGCCGCGGGGAGCTTCTCCGTGGATTTCCCCGTGACCTCCCTGGCTCCGTGGTGAATCCTTACCCCCTGAGGATGTATTCCCGGGGGAGCCCGCCATGCGGATGTACGACCTGATCTACACCAAGAAGCTGGGCGGGGCCCTGTCCCCGGAAGAGATCGCCTTCTGGGTGAAGGGGGCCGCCGAGGGCAGCATCCCCGACGAGCAGAGCGCCGCACTGCTCATGGCCATCTGCTGGCGGGGCATGGGCACCGAGGAGACCCTGGCCCTCACCCTGGCCATGCGGGACTCGGGGAAGCGGCTGGACCTGTCCGCGATCCCGGGCCTCAAGGTGGACAAGCACAGCACCGGCGGCGTGGGCGACAAGACCACCCTCATCCTGGGCCCCATCGTGGCCGCCTGCGGGGTGCCCTGCCCCATGTTCAGCGGACGGGGCCTGGGCCACACCGGCGGCACCGTGGACAAGTTCGCGGCCATCCCCGGCCTGAGGGTCGAACTGAGCGAGGCCGGATTCCTGCGCAGCCTTCGCGAGACCCGCTTCGCCAACTCCGCCCAGACCGCCGACATCGCGCCCGCCGACAGGAAGCTCTATGCCCTCCGCGACATCACCGCCACCGTGGAGAGCATCCCCCTCATCACCGCCAGCATCATGTCGAAAAAGCTGGCGGGCGGCGCCGACGCCCTGGTGCTGGACGTGAAGTGCGGCCCCACGGCCTTCATGAAGACCCTCGACGAGGCCAGCACCCTGGCCCAGAGCATGGTCGATGTCGGCACCGCCCACGGCATGCAGATCCGCGCCCTCATCACCCGCATGGACGCCCCCCTGGGCTGGGCCATCGGCAATGCCCTGGAGGTCATGGAAGCCGTCGAGATCCTCCGTGGCGAGCACGGCGACTCCGAACTGGCCCAGCTGAGCTTCCGCCTGGCGGCCGAGATGCTGATCATGGGCGGCGCCGCCGACAGGCTGGAACAGGCCCTGGGAATGGTGCGGGCCCGCCTCCAGGACGGATCCGCCCTGGAGACCCTGCGCCGCTTCGTGGCCCTCAATGGCGGCGATCCCGGGGCCCTCGACGACTTCGGCCGCCTGCCCCAGCCGGGCCAGGTCGTCGAGGTGCGGGCGGACCGGGAGGGCTATGTGGCGGCCATCGATGGCCGCGCCCTGGGCCTCCTGGCCATGGACCTGGGCGCCGGGCGGAAGGACCGGTCCGATGTCCTGGACCTGGGCGTGGGCATCCGGGTGCGCGCCCGGCTGGGCTCAAAGGTCGCGAAAAACCAACCCCTCTTCACGGTCTACGCCAAAAGGGGAGTTCTGGTCGCCCCCGGCCCCTTTCTTCGCACCCTTGAGCTGGTTCCGGAGCCGACCGCGGGTAGGGCCTGGCTGCTGAAAACGATTAATTGTTGACTTAAAGGTGCTTAGAAAAAGGTTAAAAAAAATTATTCACAACTTTCGGGGAACCTATCCTAGGCTGGCAGCAACGGATACCCCCATCTGCCCTCGATCCAAGGAATTCGCCTCCACTTTGCGAGCCATCCATTCCACCTTGGGCATTTCAGTCTTCTCCCCCTGCGGCACGGCCGCGAAATTCAAAAGGAGTTCCTTATGAATCGATCCTTCAGCCGGCTCGGCTTCATCGCGGTGGCCATTGTCGCTGGGGCCCTGCCAGCGATGGCCCAGGGCACCCAGACCGCCAATGTGACGGGCACTGTGGTCACGGCCTCCGGCGCGCCCCTCGGCGGCGTCACCGTTCGCCTCACCTCCCCGGCCCTGCAGGGGACGCGTTCCTACGTCACCGATGCGGCCGGCCAGTTCGTCGCCCGCCTGCTGCCGCCCGGGTTCTACACCATCATCCTGAACAAGGAGGGGATGGACAGCCAGAAGATCACCCAGCAGGTCGGCGTCGACCAGAGCTTCTCCCCCCGCATCACCATGGTGAAGACCGGTGGCGCCGTGGTGGAAGTCATCGCCGCCGCCCCCGCCGTGGACAAGACCGACCTCAAGAGCGCCACCAACTACCGCCTGGATGCGGTCGACCAGCTGCCCACCCTCAACCGCTCCATGGACACGGTGGCCCTCCTGGCCCCCGGTGCCACCGTGGGCGTCGGCGGCCGCACGCAGATGGCGGGCGCCATGACCTCCGGCAACCTCTTCCTGCTGGACGGCCAGAACATCGCCGACAACGTCTACCGGAACCAGGGTGTCCGCGTGATCGAGGACTCCATCGAGGAGACCCAGGTGGTGACGGGCGCCATCTCCGCCGAGTACGGCGATGTGGATGGCGGCATCATCAACTCCGTCACCAAGTCCGGAGGCAACGAGTTCACGGCCTCCCTGCGCTGGGAACTCTCGAACCCCGACTGGAATGCCGTGACGCCCTACCAGAACCGCGCCGAGGCCAACCTCCTGGGCGAGCTCAAGACCCTCAACGTCACGGGCCCCATCCTCAAGGACAGGCTCTGGTTCTCCGCCTCCTACTTCACCACCAAGTCCAGCACCATCGGCACCATCGCCGGCAACCTCTCCAATGATCCGCTCAAGCTGGGTGCCGCCAACTCCACCGATGGCACAGGCTATGGCTCCCAGTACACCGCGCTGAACAGCGAAGTGCGCCGCCAGGCCAAGCTGACCTGGGCCATCAACCAGGACCACACCGTGGTGGCCTCGTACATGCGCAACGAGATCGACCAGATCAACCGCAACTACTCCGCCGGTGAGCAGGCTGCGCTGGTCCCCCAGATCTCCACCTCGTCCTTCCTGAATCTGGCCCTGCGCTCCGCCTGGGCCTCCAACTTCACCACCGAGCTGCGCTACGGCCACAAGACCCAGAACCTCTCCGCCGGCGGCCGCGGCGATGGCACCAGCCCCATCTATTCCGATGACACGGGCTACTTCTACAACAACGGCATCTTCAGCAGCGTGGACGGCGGCGACGAGCGCGACAACGACACGATCAACCTCAAGGCCAGCCTCTTCTGGGACGCCGCCGGCAGCCACCAGACCGACTTCGGCGTGGACTACCTCAACGACAAGCGCAAGGCCCAGAATGCCCAGACCCCCTCGGGCTACATCTATGAGGCCGCGGGCCTGAACCTGGTCACCCACACCGCCATCCCCGTCGCCGTCTGGACCTACGACACCACCCTGGGGGCCACCCACAACATCTCCGAGGCCCTCTATGTGAACGACAAGTGGAGCCTCAACAACCACTGGAACTTCCAGATCGGCGTGCGCTACGACAAGTACTCGGCCAAGAACGAGAACGGTCTTGAGAGCGCCGGGGCCAGCGGCTTCTCCCCCCGCCTGGGCGCCTCCTTCGACCTGTTCGGCGACAGCAAGCACATCGTCAAGGCCAGCTATGCCCGCTACAACGCCAAGGTCCTGGAGACCATCACCGGCGCCGTCAGCGGCGTGGGCAACCCCAAGGAAATCGACTACCTCGCCTACTCCTACCTGGCGGCTGATCCCGTCAATGGCGGGAACTGGATCAACGCCAACCGCATCAGCACCGCGGCCCTCCAGAATCCGGCCCTCTACGGCATCGGCAACCCCAACTACATCTCCTACTACAACGACCCCACCTTCAACACCAAGCTGTCCACGGACCTGAAGGCCCCCACCGTCGACGAGGTGCAGGCCAGCTACGCCTACTCCTTCGACTGGGCCAGCATCGGCAGCGGCTGGGTCAAGGTGACCGGCACCTACAAGAACTGGAAGAACCTGCTGGACTACACCACCGGCAACAGCGGCATCGCCACCACCGCCGATGGGCTCACCTCCGCCTACATCCGCGAGTACTACAACGACCCCGATGCCAAGCGCACCTACCGGGACCTGATCCTGGAAGGCCAGTTCAACCGCAACGCCTGGACCATCGGCGGCAACATCACCTGGAGTTCCCTGAAGGGCAACTACGAGGGTGAAGGCAGCTCCACCCCCGGCCGCGGCGAGGGCATCCACTCCTGGGACGTCCAGAACGGCGTCCAGATGTTCGACTACCACCAACTCCATCCCTATGGCCCCCTGACCGGCGACGATCCGATCCGCATGCGCTTCACCGCCTCCAAGGCCTACGACAATGCCTGGGGCAAGACCACCGTGGGCTGGATCTACCGCTTCGATTCCGGCGCCCACTACAGCAACTACCGCACCGTCTCCCGGGCCCAGGTCAACCCTGGACTCAGCAGCCAGTTCGGCGCCTCGTCGTCCCAGTACATGAACGGCCAGTGGGGCCAGGGCGTCTTCAACGGCCAGGCCTACCTGGATCTGGCCCTCACCCAGGACTTCCCCGTGGCCAAGGTCTACGGCAAGACCGTGTGGGCCTTCACCAAGGTGGTCATCCAGAACGTCTGGAACCACCAGGAGCAGACGTCCTTCAACACCGGCTACAACGCCGCGGTCGGCGCCTACGGCGGCGCTGCCACGGGCATGAACTCCCCCTGGGTGCCCTCGTCCACCTTCGGAGCGAGCAACAACGCGAACTACTACCTGGGCCAGAATGGCCTGGCCAACGCCCGCACCATTGTCATGTCCGCCGGCGTCCGCTTCTAGGACACAGGTTCGACTCACCAAGAGAGGGGCCCCCGGGCCCCTCTCTTTATGTACCAGAAGGGCGCCCCGACCCTGGCCCCGGCTCCAATCGACACCCGGCCCCGGCATTCCTGGAAAAAGACAAGTCGCGAGGCCTGCGGGCAAGGTACTGAACGCTGAGTCAGGGGCATAAGCCCCGACACTTACCTTGGGTAAATCAACCATTCACCTTGCATTACGCCAAAATCCCGCGGTGTAACTGCAAAAAAAATTCTATGTGACGCCTGGAACCTGCCCTATGCTTTCGACACTTTGCTAGTTCTTTGGCCACCTTCCGCAAAACCTGCCCTGACACCTACATCCAGGGGGGAACCTGCTGAGCTGGCCCCGCTTAATCACGCACGACGCGGCACCCCCCCGCCGCTTCTCCCTTCAAGGAGTCTTCATGAATCGAATCTACAGCCGGCTCGGCTTCACCGCCGTAGCCATCGTGGCGGGCCCTGCGCTCTTCGCCCAGAGCAGCACGACCGGCGCCCTGAACGGGGTGGTTGCCGACAACACCGGCGCCCCCATCGCAGGCGCCTCGGTTCGTCTGTCCTCGGGCCAGATCGTCCGCACGACGACCACGGGAGCGGATGGCCGCTTCAACCTGGGCCTCCTCAACCCGGGCCCCTGGGTCGTGACCGTCAACAAGGCCGGCTTCACCTCCAGCCACGAGAACGTCAGCGTCAGCGTGAACGCGGCCTCTACCGCCAACTTCAAGCTGGCCAAGGAGGGCGGCGCCACGGTGGAAGTGCTCGCCACGGCCATCTCCATCGATGCCACCAGCACCACCACCGGCTCCACCTTCTCCATGGACACCCTCAGCGACATCCCCAAGGGTCGTGACATCGGCGACGTGGCCTTCATGACCCCCGGCGTGTCCTTCTCGGGCTTCAATGCCAACGACAACCTGGGCCTGAACGTCTCCATCGCCGGCGCCTCCGGCGCCGAGAACTCCTTCAGCGTGGACGGCCTGCGCACCAACGACATGCGCTACGGCGGCCAGGGCGTCTCCATGAGCCAGGAATTCGTGGATCAGATCGAAGTCCAGACCGGCGGCTACAAGCCCGAATACAGCGCCATGGGCGGCGTCTTCAACGTGGTCACCAAGAGCGGCAGCAACACCTTCGCTGGCAGCGCCTGGGCCGACTACGTCCCCGGCTCCATCTCCCCCGCCCTGAAGATGAATCCCTTCTACAGCGAAGCCAAGCCCGTGGACGTCTACGAACTGGGCGCCCTGGCCAGCGGTGCCATGATCAAGGACAAGCTCTTCTACGCCGTGGGCCTCAACTGGCTGCAGACCAACACCCCCGCCTCCGCCAACCTGGGCGGCCTCACGGTGGGCGCGATCCAGACCCCCGACTACCAGTTCTTCGGCAAGTTCAACTACTTCGTCAATACCGACAACCAGCTGACCCTCAGCTACTTCGGCAGCAACCAGACCGCCGACCAGGCCTTTGGCGCCACCCCCGGCAACGTGGCCGACGGCCGCGGCAACCAGGACAGCGCCAGCAAGACCATCGACAACAGCTCCAACCTCAGCCTGATCTGGGACGCCACCCTCACGCCCACCTTCTTCATGTCCGTGAAGCTGGGCCAGGCCAACCGCCTGAACCAGGTCAAGCCCGGCGACAGCGATCCCGAGATCATCGACTCCAGCTACTACAAGGCCGCCGCGGGCCTCTTCCCGGGCGGCGCCGGCAAGGGTCAGGCCGTCTCCGGCACCCGCTGGGTCACCGGTGGTCTGGGCAACAACACCAAGGAAACCGATGCGCTCAACCAGGGCAGCATCGACTTCACCTGGATCCTGGGGGACCACTCCATCAAGGGCGGCTTCTCGGACATGACCTCCCGCTACGAGGAGCATGACCACCGCACGGGCCCCGACAGCGCCGTCTGGTACGTGAACGTCGACAGCGCCGGCACGGCCAAAATCGGCGAGCGCGTCTACACCAACGACTCCATTGCCAACGCCGAGTTCCAGGCCCTCTACCTCCAGGACACCTGGCAGGTGAACAAGGGCCTGAACATCTTCTACGGCGCCCGGGCCGAGCACCAGGTCCAGAAGGGCACCGATGGCAAGGCCTTCATGGACTTCGGCTTCGGCAAGTACATCCAGCCCCGCCTGGGCTTCACCTGGGACGTGAAGGGCGATGGCACCTCCAAGCTGTCCGGCAGCTACGCCATCTACTACGAGCAGATCCCCCAGCGCATGGCCATCCGCACCTACGGCAACGAGTACTACCAGCAGAACTACTACGGCGCCGCCTACGGCACCGCCGCCATTCCCTGGAATGCCACCATCCCCACGGCCCCCTGGAATGCGGTAGTCGGCATGACCCCCGGGACCGTCGTGAACTTCTCCACGGGTTGGAGCCACGACCCCATCGCCGATGGCGTCAAGCTCCCCCAGCGCACGGAAATCCAGCTGGGCTACGACCAGCAGGTGTCCACCACCACCACCCTGGGCGTCCACGGGCGCTACCGCAAGCTGATCCACCCCATGGAGGACAGCGAGATCGGGTCCTGGGACAAGGTCAATGGGGTCTGGAATCCTGCAGATCCTGCGGATCCCCTCGGTCCCGCCGCCGGCGGCCAGGCCATCATCTGGAATCCCAACAGCAGCGTCACTTGGACCTCGCCCTTCAGCGGCAAGACGGTCACGGTCAACAACACCGGCTACCCCGAGGCCTACAACGAGTACAAGGCCATCGACTTCTCCTACACCTACAAGACCTCCAGCAACATGCTCTTTGTCGGCTACACCTGGAGCAAGAACTACGGCAACTACGAGGGCCTGATCAGCCCCTCCAACGGCCAGGCGGACGGCAACATCACCGCCTCCTTCGACTATCCGCCCTACGTGGGCACCGGGCTCCTGCCCAACGACCACACCCACGCGGTCAAGGCCTACGGCTACCAGAAGTTCGCCTTCGGCAAGGACTCCCTGCAGGTGGGCTTCAACTTCCTGGCCCAGAGCGGCTCGCCCATCTCCCAGCAGGACAACGGCGACAGCACCTACGGTGTGGGCAACGGCGATCCGGGCGGCTACGGCAACTCCACCTTCGTCAACGGCCTCATGGGCAACTACGGCCGCACCCCCAACCAGTACAAGCTGGACGTCAACCTGAACTGGCAGCATCCCCTGTCCGCCACCATGAAGCTCACGCCCTTCATGGAGATCTACAACGTCCTGAACGCCCGGCCCGCCCTGTCCGTGTTCGAGCAGTCCACGGACACCGTCGGGAACCCGGTGCCTGCCGGCAAGTGGACTTCCCCCACGAGCTACCAGGCCCCCCGCAGCATCCGCTTCGGCGCCCGGCTGACCTTCTAGTCTGACCCGCAGTGCCAGCAAGGCCCCCGCTCCGGCGGGGGCCTTTTTCGTGGCCGGGAACTGCCCCGCGGGGTGGGGGTGCCGGGCGAATTCGGCTGGTAAAGAGCCGTGATTCTTTCAAAGGTCCTCGCCAAAGAACCACTTAAACTTCCCTTCTGGTTCAAGACGAGCGGGTGGGCAGAGCCTTTAGCAAATCAGTAATTCAATGATTTATTGTGTTTTACGTTATTTTGTGTTCAACAATAATCCATCAAGACCGTCCATAAAATTCTATGCAATTCCCGGGAGCGGGCCTATGCTGTCCGCGCTTGGGGGGCTTCGGCCCCTCCGCACCGCCCGCCCTGGCCATCCAACCCAGGGTGACTCTCCAGGGACGCCTGAGTCTGACCGGACAGCTCAGCCCCTCTCCCAAAGGAAACCCCAGAGTTCAAGGTTGGGTCTCTTTGACTTCCGGTCCTTCGGTTTCACGGTTCTTATCACCACCTCACCCTTTGGCCACGCTGGTCCAGAGGGCTTGATTGGAGTGGCTATTCCCCAACCCCACCGCGGCCCCCCGCCGCTTCCTCCTGAAGGAGTCCCTATGAGTCGAATCTTCAACCGGCTGGGCTTCACCGCCATCGTCCTCGTGGCGGGAGGCGTGGCGCAGGCCCAGACCGCCACCACCGGCACCATCAATGGCATGGTGCGGGATGCGAACGGCAACCCGCTCGGAGGGGCCTCGGTCATCGCCACCTCCGCCCAGATCACCCGCACCACCACCACGGCAGCCGACGGCACCTATCGACTGGCCCTGCTCAATCCCGGCGAATGGTCCATCAAGGCGACCAAGGGTGGACAGACGGCCCCCAGCCAGAAGCTGTCGGTCCTCGTGAACAACGCCACCACCGCCAACCTCAGGCTGGCCCCGGAAGCTTCCGCCGTGGTGACGGTCGTGGCCGCCGCCGCGGCCATGGACCTCACCACCACCCAGGTGGGTTCCGTCATGCAGATGGACTCGCTGCGAGCCGTTCCCACGCAGCGCGACTTCAACCAGCTCATCCAGCTGGCGCCCGGCACCATCACCGGCGGCACCATGGGCGGCGCCTCCATCTCCGGCTCCTCCGCCATCGAGAACAACTTCATCATCGATGGCCTGGACACCACCGACTACCGCCTGGGCTTCCAGGGCAGCACCATGCCCACGGACTTCATCGACCAGGTGGAGGTGCAGACCGGCGGCTTCCGCCCCGAGTTCAGCGCGCTCGGCGGCGTGGTCAACGCCATCACCAAGTCCGGCTCCAATGATTTCACCGGCAGCGCCTGGTACACCAACGATCCAGGCCAGCTGGCCGGCCGGGCCGAGTCGAACTACTACTACAAGCAGGCCACCCTGCCGGGCCCGGGCCAGGCGGGCTACAACAGCCTCCCCTTGATCTACTCCCCGCCCTCCAACCGCTATGATTTCGGCTTCACGGCCGGGGGCGCCATCCTTCCGGACAAGCTCTTCTATTTCGTGGGCTTCGACCAGATCGACCAGCAGAGCATCCCCACGACCAACAAGAGCGGCCTGACGGATTCCGCCCGGGACAACAAGAACTCCAACTTCTACGCGAAGTTCAACTACTTCATCACCCAGGGCCAGCAGCTCACGGGCACCGTGCAGTACTCCAAGAATCCCATCAGCCAGGACGTCCTGTACCCGGCCACCCTCGGCAACCGCAATTTCGGCTTCTCGCAGGACAACAACGTCACCAACTGGTCCCTGAACTACGACTGGACCATCACGCCCGCCGTCCTGCTGAGCGTCAAGTACGGCGCCTCGGTCAGCGACTCCCATGTCAATCCCGTCTCGCCGAACCCCAGCATCTCGGACTACCTGTGGTTCAACACCAACCCCGCCTACCCCATGGGCCCCGGCCACACCGATCCGACCTATGGCGCCGCCTATCCCACCAACATCTACTACCGCGGCGGCTCCGGCGACTGGAACAACACGAACGACTCCAACAACCAGCAGTTCCGCGTGGACCTCTCCTGGTTCCTGGGCAACCACGCCCTCAAGTTCGGCTACAGCCACAACGAGGCGACCTCCCAGACCGTCGACTACCTCAACGCGGACGATCGCGTAACCATCAGCCCGACCCGCATCACGGTCACCCAGTACGCCAACCTGGGCTCTACGGCCAAGCTGCTCTATGACGCCGTCTACGCCCAGGACCAGTGGGAGATCGTTCCGGGCCTCCGCTTCTCCTACGGCTTCCGCGAGGAATACCAGACCGTGAAGGGCACGGATGGCCAGACCATCTTCAAGTTCCAGGACTTCTGGGACCAGTTCCAGCCCCGCCTCGGCCTCACCTGGGACCTGAACAACGACGGGAGGACCAAGCTCTCGGCCAACTTCGCCATCTACAATGAGCGCTTCCCCATGCAGGCGGCCCTCCGCACCGGCGGCAACGAGACCTACAAACAGTACCGGTTCCCGTTCTCCGGGGGCCCGACGGTGGCGACCTACGACCCCGCCACGGGCAACTACACCCACGACCCGAACTTCGCCCCCTACCTGGCCGCGGACTACTCCGGCTACTTCCGCGACGACCCGCAGCCCCTGGGCGGCCTCAAGGTGCCCAAGCGGGACGAGTTCATCCTCGGCGCGGACCACACCTTCGCCAGCGGCTGGACTGCCGGCCTCCACGGCAAGTACCGGAAGCTGCTGCGCATGATCGAGGACACGGTGCCCACGGATGCCAACGGCAACGCGATCGACGGCATCGGCGCCTCCATCCTCTGGAATCCGGAGTACGGCAAGACCTACCAGTGGTACAACAACAAGTACTACGCCTCCCTGGGTGGTACCAACCCCGCCGGCTACCTGAACACCTGGACCAACACCGTGTTCCCGGATCCCAAGAACATCTATGAGTCCCTCGACTTCACCCTGGACAAGAAGACGGACCGCTACACCCTGAGCGCGAGCCTCACCTGGTCCCACGTCTACGGCAACTACGAGGGCGTGGGCCAGACCAGCAACGGCCAGTCGGACGCCAACATCACTTCCACCTGGGACTATGCCCCCTATGTCGGCAACGGCCCGCTTCCCACGGACCACACCTGGAACGCCAAACTGTACGGATCCTACACCTGGGACCTCTGGGGAGGGGTCTTCTCGGCGGGCGGCTCCGCCAGCGTCCTGACCGGCGCCCCGCGCACGATCTTCGACGACGGCACCCTCACCCTCGCCGCCCACCCCGGGGCCACCACCATCAACGGCCTGGGCACCGCCAATGGCCTGGACTGGGGCGGCTACGGCAATGCCACACCCCTGAACTTCCAGTACGGCAACAACGGCCGGGAGAACACCCAGACCATCGTCAACCTGCACTTCGACTACGCCTACCGGTTCAACAAGAAGGTCAAGCTGACGCCGAGCATCGACATCTTCAACGCGGCCAACACCCGCACACCCACCGTTCATGACGATTACGCGACCACGGCCGCCGACGCCGTGAACCCCGCCTTCGGCTATGCCAGCCAGTGGCTCGCCGGACGCAGCTACCGCTGGGGCGTGAAGGTGACCTTCTAGACCTCACCTCGTTCACCCAGGGGCCCCGCGAGGGGCCCTTGGCGTGGGCGGGCTTGGAGGCGGCATCTAGCCTGTCACCCCTTCGGCTCCCATTGGATGTCGGCCAGGCCGGCGCTGGCGTTCTCGGCGCGGGCGAGGGCGAAGAGCCAGTCGCTGAGGCGGTTCAGGTAGGTGAGCACCACGGGATTCATGGGCTCTTCGTGGGTGAGGGTGACGACTTCCCGCTCGGCGCGGCGGCAGACCGTGCGGGCCAGGTGGGCGTGGGCAGAGGCCGCGGTGCCCCCGGGCAGCACGAAGGAGGTCATGGGCGGCGCCAGGGCCGAGAGGCGGTCGATGTCGGCCTCCATGTCCGCCAGTTCCCAGGTGGGCCGGCTCATGCGGGCCCCCAGCAGCTCCTGCCGCGGGGCCGGGGTGGCGAGGATGGCCCCCAGCACGAAGAGGTCCTGCTGGATGCGTTGCAGGGTGGCTTCGTCCGCACAGCCGGGGGTGGCGTGCAGCCGCAGCAGACCCATGATGCTGTTCAGTTCGTCCAGGGTGCCGTAGGCCTCCAGCCGCAGGTGCGACTTGCTCACCCGGTCCCCTCCGAAGAGCCCCGAGGACCCGTCATCGCCCGTGCGCGTGTAGAGCTTCATGGCCGGCCTCCTGCCTGGGAAGTCTACGCCCCGCCGTGGGCCCGACTCCAGGCCACGGTGTCGGCCCGCCAGGCCTTCAGCGCCTCGGAGCCCGGGAAGTCCAGGAGGCCCCGGGTTTTCGCCTCGGCCGAGAGGACCTCGAAGGAGCTGAGCACCGCGAGGGGGATGCCGGCGGCGCCAAAGGCCGCCTCCGCCTGGGGCAGGCCGTAGCTGAAGAGGGCCAGCACCGCGGGCACTGCGGCCCCTTCCGCCCGGAGGGCCTCCGCACACCTCAGGCTGGACATGCCCGTGGAGATCAGGTCCTCGATGAGGACGGTGCGGTGCCCCACGGCCAGAGGTCCCTCCACCTGGCGGCCCATGCCGTGGTTCTTGGGGGTGGGGCGGACATAGGCCATGGGGAGCTTCAGGCGATCGGCCACCATGGCCGCCCAGGGCACGCCCGCCGTGGCGGCCCCGGCGATGAGGGTGGGCTGATAGGTCAGGGACAGGGAGGTCAGGGCCTCGACGATCTGGTCGCGCACCATCGGAAACCCGAGCAGCTGGCGGTTGTCGCAATAGATCGGCGACTTCAGCCCGCTGGCCCAGGTGAAGGGGTTCATGGGCTGGAGGCGCACCGCGCCCACCTCCAGGAGGCACCCCGCCAGATCACCAGGCGACAGAGGCATCAGAAGCTCCCGCGCAGAGACACACTCGGTGGAAACGGATTCATCGGCTCAGCCCTTCACGACGATGCTCACCAGCTTGCCGCCGGGGGGCAGGACGACCTTCACGACCTCCTTGCCGGCGAGGTGGGCCTGGGCCTCCGGACAGGCCAGGGCCGCCTGGCGGCGGTGGTCCTCGCCGGCGCCGGCGGGCACGGTGATGCGGCCCCGGACCTTGCCGTTCACCTGCACCACCACCAGCACCTCGTCCGCTTCCAGGAACGCGGGATCGGCCTCGGGCCAGGCGGCCTGCATGCAGAGGCCCGGGTTCCCGAGCTGATTCCACAGCTGCTCGGCCAGGTGGGGGGCCACCGGCGACATGAGGCGCACGAAGGCGTCCAGGGCGTGCTGCAGCACGGCCCCCCGGTGGGGCGCCGCCGCGGGCAGGTCGTGCAGGACGTTGGAGAGCTCCATGAGACCCGAGACCACGGTGTTGAACTGGTACCGGCGCTCCAGGTCGTCCGTGAGGCGCTGGATGGTCTGGTTGAGCTTGATGAGGAGGGCCTTCTCCTCGGCACTGAGCCGGTCCCTGGCGGGCAGGGGCCCGGTGGTGGCGACATGGTCCTCCACCATGCGCGTGATGCGCTTGAGGAAGCGGCTGGCCCCCTCGATGCCCTCGAAACCCGTCCAGTCGATCTCCTTCTCGATGGGCGCCGCGAAGATCATGAAGAGGCGCAGGGCGTCGGCCCCGTACTTCGAGATGACCTCGTCGGGGTCCACGATGTTGCCCTTGGACTTGCTCATCTTCGAGCCGTCCTTCAGCACCATGCCCTGGCAGATGAGCTTCTGGAAGGGCTCGGGCCCGGAGGCGAGGCCCAGGTCCCGGAGCACCTTGTAGAAGTAGCGGGCGTAGATGAGGTGCATGGTGGCGTGTTCGATGCCGCCCACGTAGAGGTCCACGGGCATCCAGGCATCGCTCTCGGTCTTGGCGAAGGGCAGCGTGGTGTTCTTCGGATCCAGGTAGCGCAGCCAGTACCAGCTGCTGTCCACAAAGGTGTCCATGGTGTCCGTCTCCCGCCGGGCGGGCCGTCCGCAGGCCGGGCAGGCGCAGTCGAGGAAGGACCTGGAGGTGGTGAGGGGCGAGGGGCCCACGCCGTGGAAGGCCACGTCCTCGGGCAGGCGCACGGGGAGATGCTCGGCCTTCTCGGGCACCACGCCGCAGGCCTCGCAGTGCACCGTGGGGATGGGCGTGCCCCAGTAGCGCTGGCGGCTGAGGCCCCAGTCCTTGAGCTTGTAGGTGGTGGTCTTCCCGGCACGGTCGCCGAGCTTCGCGACCATGGCCGCGACGGCCTCCTCGCTCTTCAGGCCCGTGAACTCGCCGCTGTTCACCAGGGTACCCAGGTCCCACTCGCTGTCGGCCTCGATGACCTTGGGGATGGCCAGGCCGTACTTCTCGGCGAACTCGTGGTCCCGCTCGTCGTGGGCTGGCACGCCCATGACGGCGCCGGTGCCGTAGTCCATGAGCACGTAGTTGGCGGCGAAGACCGGCACCTGCTCGCCGGTGAAGGGATGAAGCACCGAGAGGGCCGTGCGGTGGCCCAGCTTCTCGTCGCTGGTGAGCCGCTCCTCGCGGCTCAGGGAGGCCACCTGGTCGCAGAAGGCCCTGAGGGCAGGATCCGCCTCTGCCGCCTTCTCGATGACCGGATGCTCGGTGCTGAGGGCCATGAAGGTGACGCCGAAGAGCGTGTCCAGGCGCGTGGTGAAGACCTCCACCTGGCCCCCGCCTTCCAAGTCGAAGGCCAGGCGCGCCCCCTCGGAGCGGCCGATCCAGTGGCGCTGCATGGTCTTCACGTTCTCGGGCCAGTCCAGGCCGTCCAGGCAGGCCAGCAGCTCGTCCGCGTACTTGGTCGTCTTGAAGAAGTACTGCTCCAGGGGCTTCTGCGTGACCGGATGGCCCGTGCGCTCGTCCCGGCCGTCCACCACCTGCTCGTTGGCCAGCACGGTGCCCAGGGCCTCGCACCAGTTCACGGTGCGCATGGCGCGGAAGACGTCGCCCCGCTCCCACATCTTGAGGAACAGCCACTGGTTCCACCGGTAGTAGTCGTCCTGGTAGCTGGCGACCTCCCGGTCCCAGTCGTAGCTGATGCCCATCTTCTGGATCTGCCCCTTCATCTCCTCGATGTTGCTGCGGGTCCAGATGGCGGGATGGATGCCGTTCTTGATGGCGGCGTTCTCAGCGGGGAGGCCGAAGCTGTCCCAGCCCAGGGGATGCATGACTTCGTAGCCCCGCATGCGGCGGAAGCGGGCGGTGACGTCGCCCAGGGTGTAGTTGCGCACGTGGCCCATGTGGATGCGGCCCGACGGGTAGGGCAGCATCACCAGCATGTAGAAGGTCCGGGAGCCCGGCAGCAGCTCCGAGGCCCGCTTGGCGCGGAAGGCGCCGGACTCGAGCCAGCGGCGCTGGATCTCGGGTTCCTGGGTCAGGGGCTGGAAGGGCATGGGGAAACTCCATCGGAACCCTTGATTCTACAAGGAATCTGGGGCATCTCCAGCCTTGACCGGTGTTCAGAAGTGGTAGGCCAGTCCTGCGGTGGCCGTCCAGTGGGGGAACAGCTGGTAGCCGGCCAGGTTGCTGGCTAGGGGCACCTGCACGAACGCGAAGCCGCGCAGGCCGTCCGAGAGGCCGAAGTTCACGCCGGGGCTCAGGTAGACGACCGTGCCAGAGGTATCGGCGATGTCGGCCAGGGCGCCCTGGTCCGAGCTCCGATGGGTGATGTTCAGCTGCAGTTGCGGAACGAAGCTGGCATCAGCCTCATAACGGAGACCAAAGCTCAGATTGCCCTGGTTGCCCGGGCGATAGTCCGACCCAGGCAGGTTGAGCTTTCCAGCGACTGCGGCCTGGAACTGGACGTTGATGAAACCACTGAGGTTCGCGCCCAGGGGCCGGAAATAGTAGGCGCCCAGGATCAGGTCCGTGCTCCCGGTGCCAGCCTGCAGGCTCGTGTCGAGGGCCATCCCCCCCGAGTTGCCGGACGGACCGAAGAAAGCGGGGTTGCGACCCGCGACGGGGCCGCCATCGGCATTCTGTCCGCCATAATGGCCCGTCGGAAGTTTCACCCCGACCTGGATCCCCAGGTTGTGGTCCGCCAGGAGCCCCTGGTAGCTGGTGATGAACTTGACATCGCCCAGTCCAGCAACCGTCGCGCCGCTCAGGTGGTCAGGGGTGAGGGGATTGCTTGCCGGGCCATAGGTGGTGTGGCTGCGATCGATATAGGGGACCAACAGCTTGAAATTCCACTCGGAGTCGGGTGAGTAGCTCAGGCCCAGGGTGAGATAGCGATTGATGGTCTGGTGCTCGACCTCCTGGCCTGCTCCCGGGAAGGGCGTGTTGAGCGCGGCCACCTGTGCTGGGGAGATGGACCTCGTGCCCAAGCGCAGCTGGTCCTGGTTGAGGAAGTCGTACTGGAGGCTCAGCCGCCAGCCGGCCGTGGCCCAGAAACCCGTGGCCCCGTCGCTGGAAAGGGCGCAGCCGCAGGTGGCGCAGGCCTTGGCCGCGGGTGCCGCCACCAGCAGGACCGGGACAAGGGCGAGGGTGGAGGATGAACGCATGCGAAGAATCCCCTTCAAGGGCCTCTTCGATTCTGCGTGTTAAGGCAGGTAAATGTCTTGAAAAATTGCCCCCGGGGCCGGTCTTCCGGTCGCGGATCCCAACGCAGCCTTAACGCCCGAACCCCAAGTCCTAACACTGCCTTAACGCGCTCGGCGCCACGCTGTGGAGCCGGCCTGATCTGCCGGTGCTCCGGTGCGTTGAGGCCTCCATTTCCATGCCGTTGATCTACTTCCCCCTCCTCGCCATGGCCCTCGCGCTGGGCTGGGCGGGAACACGGACTGCCCTCTACCTGCG
>Ga0214236_1000341_pt1 | contig 17052 bp, 17 predicted proteins | sample TroBogypolimnion_11_FD_153074 | JGI IMG/M metagenome (GOLD analysis project Ga0214236, IMG submission 153074) | Freshwater microbial communities from Trout Bog Lake, WI - 28JUL2008 hypolimnion | ecosystem: Environmental > Aquatic > Freshwater > Lake > Hypolimnion/Profundal zone | place: Trout...
CAAATCTGCTTCAGGAATATCGTCGCAGTAAAGACTTAAGACTTCATAGGCAAGATCGGCATATGACAAACCGCGCCATGAATCCAATTGCGCTGCAGTCACTTGAGGATACTGAGTCGGTAAATATAAGCCGCCATCAGGCGCCAACCCACCTAACAAAATTTCTAAAAAGGATTGTTGTGGGCTATTGCCCCTAGTAGATTGGTAACGCATGTATTTTGCTAAATTTACTTAAGACAGATTTTCTAAACGGATCTTCACCACTTCGCCGGCAACTGTTTTGAGATCCTGAATCTCTTTGATTGCGGCAAGCATATTCTTTTCTTTGGTTTCGTGAGTCAAAGCCACTAAATCAGTTTGACTCTCGCCTTCATCAGCTTCTTTTTGCAAGAGTGCATCGATTGAGACGCCATGTGATGCCAAAATCTTTGTGATATCAGCCAGAACACCAGCTTGATCGGCTACGCGTAGGCGCAGATAGTAACTCGTAGTGATCTCACCAATTGGCAATACAGGTGTGTCATGCACAGCACCTGGTTGGAAGGCCAGGTAAGGCACGCGATGCTCGGCATCAGCACTTAGTAAACGAGTGATATCAACTAAGTCGGCAATCACTGCTGAAGCAGTTGGCTCAGAACCGGCACCTTTACCGTAGTACAGAGTAGTGCCTACAGCATCTCCAAATACCTGGACAGCATTCATAGCGCCCTCAACGTTCGCAATCAAACGCTTGGCAGGAATCAATGTTGGATGCACGCGCAACTCGACTCCTGAAGAAGTTTTCTTTGCAATACCTAGCAACTTGATGCGATAACCCAATTGCTCTGCGTATTTAATGTCAATTGCGTCTAATTTAGTAATGCCTTCAATGTGCGCTTTTTCAAACTGCATTGGAATACCAAATGCAATCGCACTCATGATGGTTGCTTTATGCGCAGCATCAACGCCTTCAATATCAAAAGTAGGATCCGCTTCTGCGTAACCTAAACGCTGCGCTTCTTTCAGAACAGTTCCGAAATCTAAACCTTTGTCGCGCATTTCTGACAAGATGAAATTGGTTGTGCCATTGATAATACCGGCGACCCATTCAATACGGTTGGCAGTTAAGCCTTCGCGCAAAGCCTTAATGATTGGAATACCACCAGCAACAGCCGCTTCAAAAGCAACCATCACACCTTTAGCATGTGCGGCTTTAAAAATCTCATTACCGTGTACAGCAATCAATGCCTTATTGGCAGTAACAACATGCTTGCCAGCAGCGATGGCCTCAAGAACCAAGTCCTTTGCAATACCGTAACCACCAATAAGCTCAACAACAATATCAATCTCTGGATTATTGATTACGGCACGCGCGTCACTGACCACTTGTGCGTGGTCTTTCACCAATTCTTTAGCGCGCTCTACATTTAAGTCGGCAACGGTATTAATGCGGATACCACGCCCAGCTCGACGTTGAATCTCATCTTGGTTCCGCTCGAGAACTGTGAATACGCCAGCACCAACAGTGCCAATACCTAATAGACCTACCTGAATCGGTTTCATGATGACTTTGCTACAGTTGAAGCTGCCTTACGGCTGTGCTTATTACGATAACGTTCTAGAAAACGTGCAAGACGACCAATAGCCTCCTTGAGAACATCTTCATGAGGTAAGAACACTACACGGAAGTGATCAGGTTTCGCCCAGTTAAATCCGGAGCCCTGTACTAATAATACTTTTTCTTCCTTTAAAAGATCAGCAACAAACTGTTGATCATCTTCAATCGGATAGATCTCAGGATCTAACTTCGGAAATAAGTACAAAGCAGATTTTGGCTTGACACAAGAGACACCAGGAATATCAGTAATTAATTTCCAGGCGAGATCGCGCTGCTTAGCAAGACGGCCACCCTCACTTACTAAGTCATCAATACTTTGATACCCGCCAAGCGCTGTTTGAATTGCATACTGACCTGGCACGTTTGCACAGAGGCGCATCGAGGCGAGCATATTCAAGCCCTCAATGTAATCACGGACCATTTCTTTATCACCTGAAACGATCATCCAGCCAGCTCGATATCCGCATGAACGGTAGTTCTTAGAGAGGCCATTGAAAGTGATGATGACTACATCTGTAGACAGCGAGGCAAGTGAGATATGTTTCTCACCGTCGTACAACATCTTGTCGTAGATCTCGTCGGCAAACAAAATCAAACCATGCTCGCGAGCAATTTGTGTCAACTCTAGCAACACTTCTTTAGAGTAGATCGCACCAGTTGGATTATTCGGATTAATCACCACAATTGCTTTAGTGCGAGGTGTAATTTTTTTACGTAGATCATTTAAATCTGGGGCCCAATCTTTGGACTCATCACAAAGATAGTGGACAGGCGTACCACTAGACAAACTGACTGCAGCAGTCCACAACGGGTAATCTGGCATTGGTACCAAGACCTCATCGCCATCATTCAAGAGCGCGTTCATCGACAGTACGATGAGCTCAGAAACACCATTGCCGGTATAAACGTCATCCAAATTGACGCCTTGAATGCCTTTTTCTTGGCAGTACTGCATGATGGCTTTACGAGCAGCAAAGATACCTTTGGAATCCGAGTAGGCTGAGGCATTGCTTAAATTGCGAATCATGTCCAACTGAATCTCTTCAGGAGGGTCGAAACCGAAAACCCCTACGTTTCCGATGTTTAATTTGATGATTTTGTGTCCCTCTTCCTCCATGCGCTGAGCAAGCTCGAGCACCGGCCCACGTATGTCGTAACAGACGTTATTGAGCTTTTGGGACTTTAGGATTGGTTTCACAATAAATTTAAGGGTAAGTTCTTGAAATATGAGAAAAAACAGCTAGCTATAATCCACATAATTATGACAGAGAGTCCACTTGAAGCTTCAATCTGACCCCCATTCCGGAGCGAATACGATCACTGGCTATGGCGATGGCTACGTAGAGATCAATAAAACTCCTTACGCCCACGCTGTTGTCCTTAGATCGGATGGCGTCATTTCTGAATGGCCAGTCCAGAATTTTGAGAACCTAGAAGCCAAAGATTTCACGCAACTCATTGATTTAAAACCAGAATTAATTCTTATTGGGACTGGAAGCCGTCAGCGCTTTCCGAAGCCAGAACTCTTAAAAGGCCTGATTTCCGCAAAAATTGGCTTTGAAATCATGGATTCTCAAGCTGCCTGCAGAACTTACAACATCCTTGTGGGCGAAGGGCGCCAAGTCCTCTTAGCCTTGATTGTGGAACCCACCTAATGCAATTTGGCCAAATTCGGCAGTCATCCGCCCTGCATCCAGGCAAGATTTTGCTGCTGGTCATTATTTATGGCTTGCTGTGGTTTGGCACCCTCAATTACCGCCATCTCATTCCTTCAGATGAGGGGCGTTACGCAGAAATTGCTCGCGAAATGTTGGTAACTGGTGACTGGATCACACCACGTTATAACGGCTACAAGTATTTTGAAAAACCGCCATTACAAGCTTGGGCTACCGCAGCTGCATTTCAGGTTTTTGGTATTGGTGATTGGCAAGCACGTCTGTGGACAGCACTCACTGGATTCTTAACGATTCTTATTGTTGGTTTTACTGGTGCACGAATCTTTAATGCGAGATCAGGATGGTTAGCTGCGGTTGTTCTTGCATCAAGTCCTATGTGGGTTATCAGCGGTCACTTCAACTCACTAGACATGGGCCTTTCCTCATTTTTAGTTGCCGCTTTGTGTAGCCTGTTAATTGCACAAACTTCTCAGAATAAAAATAGTTGTCGCAATTGGATGTGGGCTTGCTGGGTGTTCATGGCATTGGCGACTTTATCTAAGGGCGTAATTGGCGCAGCAATTCCAGCAATGGTATTGATTGCCTACTCCATTAGTGCATGGGATTGGAAAATCTGGACTCGCTTGCGCTTGTTTAGCGGAACCATTTTATTCTTCGCAATCACAGCGCCTTGGTTTGTATTAGTCGCACAACGTAATCCTGAGTTTCTTGAATTTTTCTTCATCCATGAGCATCTACAACGCTTCACACAAGATGCGCACAGCAGAACAGGACCCATTTATTACTTCGTACCACTACTCCTGATTGGCCTGTTACCGTGGGCCCTACAAATCCCTGGCTCGCTTATTCAGGCTTGGACTGAGCGTCGTCGTGAGTTTTCGCCAAGCTGGTTATTAGTGTGCTGGTTTGTGGTTATTTTTGCGTTCTTCAGCGTATCTCACTCGAAGTTGCCGGGCTACATCATTCCTGTTTTTCCCGCACTCGCATTGATCATTGGTAATCGCTTGGATCGCTTATTAGGTCACACCAACACCATGGCATTGCCATGGAAGTTACAGGCACTTGGTTTTGTACTACTCGGATGCATTGGATTTTTCTTTTTAGATGCGATTGGCAAGCAAGCAAGACCTGACGAAATTGAAGCGTATTCGCAATACACCTATTGGGTAGTTACTGCATTGGTAGCGCTTGTGAGTTTTAGTGCTTATGCTGCATGGCAAAGTAAGCGTAATGGTATTCAAAGTATTGTGAGTTTTGCTTGTGGATTTTTTCTGTGCGCCATCATCGCTGGAACTGGTCATGAGACTTTAGGTCGTGCAGTCTCTGGTATCGATTTAGTTACACGAGTCAAAGCCTCTATTCCCGAAAAAGTGAATTTCTATTCTGTGCGTCTTTTAGATCACACTGTACCTTTCTATTTAGGCAGAACTATGATCATGGTGGAATCTCCCGATGAGCTTGAATTTGGCGTTAATCAGGAACCAGAGCTTTGGATGCCAACACTGGAAGCATTCATTACCCGCTGGCAAGAGGACCAAACGGCTTACGCATTAATGGTTCCCGAGCAATTTGATGCTCTAAAGGCTCAAAGCTTTCCAATGCAGGAGGTCGATCGCGACTCTCGCAGAGTGATTGTGAAACACCTAGATACAGCAAACGTGACGCAGTAATATAGAAGCTTATGTCAGAGTCTAAGCCTCCACTCATTCCCTTTATTCCTTTTACGCGCCCCAGCTTTAATCAAGAAACGATTGATGCTGTTGCAGAGGTATTGCGTTCAGGCTGGGTGACATCGGGCCCTAAGTTGGCAGAGTTTGAATCCACCTTAAGTAAGTACTTTGGCGATCGTCCGGTACGCTGCTTTGCTAATGGCACTGCCACAATGAAAATCGCTTTGCAAGTTGCGGGCATTGGTCCAGGCGATGAAGTGATTACCACCCCAATCTCTTGGGTAGCCACCTCAAATGTGATTTTGAGTGTTGGCGCAAAACCAGTCTTTATAGATATTGATCCGATTACCCGCAACATGGATCTCAATAAAGTAGCTACAGCAATTACACCAAAGACACGCGCAATCATGCCTGTCTATTTGGCTGGATTACCGGTTGATATGGATCGACTCTACTCTTTGGCTAAGCAATATAAAATTCGCGTCATTGAAGATGCTGCGCAAGCTTTTGGCTCGCAATGGAAAGGTCGGAAGATTGGTAGCTTTGGTGATCTAGTGAGCTTTAGCTTCCAGGCTAACAAGAACCTCACTACAGTTGAAGGTGGTTGTCTTGTGCTAAATAATGCGGAAGAAGCAAAGCTGGCTGAGAAGTTCCGTCTTCAAGGATTAACTCGTCAAGGCATGGATGGAATGGATGTTGATGTATTGGGTGGCAAGGATAACTTGACCGATGTGAATGCGGTAATTGGACTTGAACAGCTCAAGCAACTTCCCGCATATCAATCTCGTCGCACAGAACTTGCACATCAATACTTTGATGTCATTCGCGCTAAATTGAAATCTGCTGGATTAGAAGGTTTGCAGTTAGAACTTCCTGTGGAAAACTTCACCGATAGTAACTGGCACATGTTTCAAGTTGTCCTGCCATTAGATCAATTGAATTGTGATCGCGCCCAAGTAATGGCCGAGTTAAAAGATTTGGGTATTGGCACCGGTGTTCATTACCCCGCCATTACCGGCTTTACTCTGTACAAAAACCAGGGCTATAAAACATCGAATACGCCCATTGCTGAACGCATTGGTAAATCCATTCTGACCCTTCCTTTATTTCCAGCCATGGCAGATGAAGATATTGGCCGTATAGCCAGTGGATTAGTCGGAATCTTGCTGAAATACCGTAAAAACTGAGGTTCTTAGGTTAGAAGCTCAGAATCAGGCAAAATTGCAGCATGACTGCAAATTTAGCTGCCAACCCAATGCTCAGCATTGTTATTCCTGTCTACAACGAGGAAGACGGCCTACAGGCGCTATTTGATCGCCTCTATCCAGCATTGGATGAGCTAGCTGCCAAACGCAAGATTAGCTACGAAATCGTATTCGTGAATGATGGCAGTAAAGATCGTTCCGCCGGTATTCTCTCTAAGCAAGTCGAATTGCGCCCTGATGTGACTCGCGCTGTTTTATTTCACAGTAACTTTGGTCAACATATGGCCATCATGGCTGGCTTTGAATACGCCAAAGGCGAACACATCATTACTTTGGATGCAGATCTACAAAATCCTCCGGAAGAAATTGATGCTTTAACTGAGCAGTTATTAAAAGGTCATGACTACGTTGGCACTATTCGTGCTGATCGTCGAGATAGCTTTTTCAGAAAGTTTGCTTCACGCGCCATGAATCGTTTACGTGAAAACATTACACGCATCACGATGACTGACCAAGGTTGTATGTTACGTGGTTACAGTCGCCGCATTGTTGACCTAGTGCTGCAATGCGATGAAAGCAATACTTTTATTCCAGCACTGGCATATACCTTCTCTGCAAACCCAGTAGAAATTACTGTCAAGCACGAAGAGCGTTTTGCGGGTGAATCTAAATATAGCTTATACCAACTCATTCGCTTGAACTTTGACCTCGTTACCGGCTTCTCGATCATGCCACTACAGATCTTCTCAATACTTGGCATGCTTCTGTCCCTTGCTGCAGGTAGCTTATTCGTCTACCTCCTGGTGCGTCGATTCCTTCTGGGTGCTGAGGTTGAGGGGGTATTTACCCTCTTCGCTCTCACCTTCTTCTTGATTGGTGTGATGCTCTTTGGACTTGGTCTTTTGGGTGAATATATTGGTCGTATCTATCAGCAAATTCGCAAGCGCCCACGCTATGTAGTGCAAACCGTTTTAGAGAAAAAATAATTGCACGCAGTCGTCTTTGCTTATCACGATGTAGGTGTTAATTGCCTAAAAGCGCTTCTCAATGCGGGCATACAAATTGATCTAGTAGTTACGCACCAAGATGACCCCAATGAGAATGTTTGGTTTGGGAGTGTCGCCAAATTGTGTGCCGAGAAAAATATTCTATTCATCACACCAAGCGCTCATGAGTTAGTCGGTTTAATTCCGAAGATACAGGCGCTAGCCCCGGATTACATTTTCTCCTTCTACTATCGCTTCATGATTCCGGAGCAGATTTTGGCTTGCGCCAAAATTGCGGCTTTAAATATGCACGGCTCACTACTACCAAAGTATCGCGGGCGTGCACCAGTCAATTGGGCCATTCTTCATGGTGAAACTGAGACAGGCGCAACATTACACGTCATGGAAGTAAAACCCGATGCAGGCGATATCGTTGGACAAGTCGCTGTAAATATTGGCCCAGATGAAACAGCTACCGATGTGTTTGCCAAGGTCAGTCAGGCGGCAGTCAGCGTGATCGATTCAGTGTTGCCCAGCCTTTTGAAGGGAAAAGTTCCTAGGAAGCCTAATGAGCTCCAAAAAGGGAGCTATTTTGGTGGCCGCAAGCCCGCTGATGGGCAAATTGACTGGTATCAGACTGCAAAACAGGTTCATGACCTCGTTCGAGCAGTTGCACCCCCTTATCCTGGAGCCTTTACGGACCATGATGGTAAGACCATGATTGTGGCCCGCACTAACCTAAAAGGCCCATTTCCATCTAACCTCGATCTTGGGGTTTATGGCATCCAAGTGGTTGATAATCGAGTATTCGGCATTTGTGGTGACCATCAGGCAGTAGAAATATTGAAATGGTTTCCAGCTAGCAATTAAATGGCAACTGAGTAGCAACACTTATTAGATTAAAACGAGGCAGTAAAGATGAAAAAAGTACTCATTCTTGGTGTTAACGGTTTTATTGGCCACCACCTTTCCAAGCGCATTCTCGAGACAACCGATTGGGATGTTTACGGCATGGATATGCAAAACGATCGCCTTGGTGACTTAATCAATCATCAACGCATGCATTTTTTTGAAGGCGACATTACCATCAATAAAGAATGGGTTGAATATCACATCCGTAAATGTGATGTCATCTTGCCCTTAGTTGCGATTGCAACTCCTGCTACTTATGTACAGCAGCCACTGAAAGTATTTGAGCTCGACTTCGAAGCCAATCTACCAATCGTGCGCTCTGCCGTGAAATACAAAAAGCATTTGGTCTTTCCATCAACTTCCGAAGTGTATGGAATGTGTGAAGACGGTGAGTTCGACCCATCTAAATCAAATATGGTTTATGGCCCAATTAATAAGCCGCGCTGGATCTACGCTTGCTCTAAGCAATTAATGGATCGTGTGATTTGGGGTTATGGCATGGAAGGCTTACGCTTTACCCTCTTCCGCCCATTTAACTGGATTGGCCCTGGCCTAGATAGCATCTATACACCAAAAGAAGGTTCATCCCGTGTAGTGACTCAGTTCTTGGGTCATATTGTTCGCGGCGAATCTATCAACGTTGTTGATGGTGGCGCACAAAAAAGAGCCTTTACTTACATTGATGATGGTATCGATGCTTTAATGCGCATCATTGACAACAAAGATGGTGTTGCTAACGGTAAGATCTACAACATCGGCAATCCAAAGAACAATCACTCGATTCGTGAACTGGCAAATCAGATGCTAGAGATCGCACGTAGCATTCCAGAGTACGCAAAGAATGCCAATGAGGTGAAGATCGTAGAAACTACTTCTGGCGCTTACTATGGTGAAGGCTATCAAGATGTGCAGAACCGTGTGCCAGCGATTGATAACACCATGAGTGAATTAGGCTGGAAGCCAAGTACTACGATGTCTGATGCGCTCAAAAATATTTTTGAAGCCTATCGTGGGGACGTTGAAAAAGCACGTCACCTCGTTGATAAAGAATAAGCGTAAGTAAATTAAGGATTCATGGCTAAGATTGCGCTCAAGGTTGATGTTGATACCTTACGTGGCACTAAAGAGGGTGTACCCAATCTTGCACGTAGCCTCGAGCGCTTTGGCTTAAAAGCCACCTTCTTATTTAGCCTTGGTCCTGACCACACTGGCTGGGCACTAAAGCGAGTCCTTCGTCCAGGCTTTCTAAAAAAAGTGAGTCGCACCTCTGTCGTTGAGCATTACGGCATGAAGACCCTTCTTTACGGCGTTCTCATTCCTGGTCCAGATATTGGCAAAAAAGCTGCCGCGGAAATGCGTGCAATTGATAAAGCAGGTCATGAGACGGGAATTCATACGTGGGATCACGTTGCGTGGCAAGATGCCGTTCGCAATCAAGACGCATCTTGGACTAAGGCGATGATGCAGAAAAGCTGGGATCGCTTTGTCGAAATCTTTGGTCACGCGCCAGTCACTTATGGCGCAGCTGGCTGGCAGATGAATGAAATCGCTTTTGAGCAACTTGATCAATGGGGCATTGCTTACTCATCTGACGGTAGAGCAGAACCTAATCTCATGCCTTATCGTCTTGCCCTTCCATCACTACCTTCTGGCAAAGCAAAGCATGTGCAATACCCAACAACCCTTCCCACCTTTGATGAGCTTATTGGCATTGATGGCGCAGATGAGTTTGGTGCCGTTAAAAAACTACTAGAAATTACTCAGAGCAACCCTAATGACCAAGTATTCACACTGCACGCTGAACTTGAGGGTCAAAAGCTATTACCTGCATTTGAGAAGTTACTAGTTGGATGGCTAAATCAAGGCCACGACCTTGTTACCATGGGCGAACTGCACAAATCCTGGGAAGCCACCAAACAACTCGATAAAATAGCAGTACTGCCGCTAACTTGGGGTGAAATCCCCAATCGCAGCGGCGATTTAATTATTCAAAACAGCTAATTAATCTCATAAGACTTATAGACCCTAGAGAAAATTAACCAACGAAGGATCATCATGACAGTAGCCATCGGTCAACCAATACCACAGTGTGCAATTCCAGCAACCTCTGGACTAACGTTTTCGCCAGCGTCCGCGAAAGGAAAAAAACTGGTCCTCTACTTCTATCCTAAAGATATGACACCAGGATGCACTGCTGAGTCTGGTGAATTCAGGGACAATATTGAAGCCTTCACCAAAGCTAATGCCCTAGTGGTAGGGGTTTCCCGAGATAGCCTCAAGTCACACGACAACTTCCGTAGCAAACTTGAACTCCCTTTTGAGTTAGTTGCCGATACCGAAGAAAAGCTTTGCCAGATCTTTGGCGTCATGAAAATGAAGAATATGTATGGCAAGCAGGTGCGGGGCGTGGAGCGCAGCACCTTCCTATTTGACTCCTCTGGCAAGCTAGTCAAAGAGTGGCGTGGCCTTAAGGTTCCGGGTCATGTGACAGAGGTATTACAGGCAGCTCAAGCCACTAAATAATTTTTACAACAATTTGATCTGAGGTGCTTGCAAACCCTAAATTTTGGGGTAAAGTAATTCATATGCACCGCAAACGACGGGAAAGTCTGACAATTCGTTTGAATCAGAAACCTGAATATCTCAGATCAGGTACGGAGATCAACCCCCTCAGTTTCACAAACCTCAATACAACCAGTTTCGTAATAAACCGTCAACGCACTCCGCTTGGCGGTTTTTTCTTTTAGGAGAGTAAATGCCACTGCCCCCAATCCCCACTCAAATTGCTGATCAAGTTAAGCTCAGTCGCAAAGATACTCCCGACTTAAAGAAACGCCCTGTTCAAGCAAAACCGGTGGTAATGGAAACCATTGATTGGACCAATGACGCAGAAGAAGATTTATCTGCGGCAGAAGTGGCTCTCGAAAAGATCAAAGCAGATCGCAATCCTATTCCGAATGAAAACCAAGCGCCCATACCAGCAAAACCAAAGCGTGTGGTTCGCACTGGACCTCCAAGTTTGTTTGTATTGGATACCAATGTGTTAATGCATGATCCAAGCTCCTTATTTCGCTTCTCAGAACATGACCTCTACTTGCCAATGACCACTCTAGAAGAGTTGGACAATCATAAGAAAGGCATGACTGAGGTAGCTCGTAATGCCCGTACAGTCAGCAGATCTTTGGATCAGTTGATTGCTGGTACTAGCGGAACACTAGATGATGGCATTCCGCTAAATAAGTTAGGCAATCAAGACGTCACAGGACGCCTATTCTTCCAAACTAAATTCTCTACACAAGCATTACCTGAAGGTCTTCCCGAAGGTAAGGGCGACAACATGATTTTGGCAGTCGTCAGTGAGCTCCAAAAAACCCGCAAGGGACAAGAAGTGGTGTTGGTATCAAAAGATATCAATATGCGTATCAAGGCGCGCGCACTTGGTTTGCCAGCAGAAGATTATTTCAACGACCAAGTTTTAGAAGATCGCGACTTAATGTATGCCGGAGTGATGACATTGCCAGCAGATTTTTGGCCCAAGCATGGCAAAGACATGGAAAGCTGGGCTGACTCCAAATCTGGCACGATGTTTTACCGTGTAACTGGACCATCTGTACCAAGCATGTTGGTCAACCAGTTTGTTTATCAAGAAAATCCAGATGGATCTACACCCTTCTATGCTCAGGTTAAAGAAATTAATGGCAAGACTGCACTCCTACAAACGTTGAGAGACTTCTCTCACCAGAAGAACAATGTCTGGAGTGTGACTGCCCGCAACCGCGAGCAAAACTTTGCCATGAATTTACTCATGAACCCAGATGTAGATTTTGTGACTCTTCTAGGTCAAGCTGGTACCGGTAAAACCTTGCTAGCATTGGCTGCAGGTCTTGAGCAAGTCCTTGATAGTAAACGCTATAACGAAATCATCATTACACGTGCTACCGTTCCAGTTGGTGAAGATATTGGCTTCCTACCTGGCACCGAAGAAGAAAAAATGCAGCCTTGGATGGGTGCATTTGATGACAACCTCGAAGTACTACAACGTAATGAGGATGGTGGTGCCGGTGAATGGGGTCGTGCTGCAACTCAAGAACTAATTCGCTCCCGCATTAAAGTGAAGAGCATGAACTTTATGCGCGGCAGAACATTTGTTAGTAAGTTTGTGATTATCGATGAAGCGCAAAACCTCACTCCAAAACAAATGAAGACCTTGGTCACTCGTGCAGGCCCTGGAACCAAGATTGTTTGCTTAGGCAACATCGCTCAGATTGATACGCCTTACTTAACAGAAGGCTCTTCTGGCTTGACCTATGTAGTCGATCGCTTCAAGGGCTGGCGTCATGGTGGTCATGTGACTTTGGCTCGCGGTGAACGTTCACGTCTAGCGGATCATGCTGCTGACGCACTCTAAGAGATCCCTCTCATGCCGCACTCTCCTGGGGTGCGGCATTTTTATTTGTAGCTTGCTCATTCTCAGCGGGTGCAGCACATTTAGCGGTAAATCAGGATCCTCTTCAAGAGTCTCTCAATTTAAACAAGATACAAGCGTTGGTACTGAAGACATCTCGATTGCAGCGGTGGGCTTAGTAGATGTTCCTTACAGCTATGGCGGCAATACTCCAAAGGGTGGCTTTGATTGCAGCGGGTTGATTGTGTATGTTTATAACAAAGCGGCCGGGATTAAACTACCGCGCACTATTCAATTAATGAGCAGCAAAGGCAGAAGTATTGAAGGGCAACCACCCGCTCCAGGGGACCTTGTATTTTTTAATACTACTGGTGAAAAATATTCACACGCAGGAATTTATGTAGGCCAAGGCAGATTTGTACATGCCCCGAGTTCCGGAGGAACAGTACGTCTTGATTACATCACTACACCGTATTGGGCCGCGAAATTTACTGAAGCACGTCGTATGGTGCCCTGATATCGACAATCTTTGGGGTGAATAGCACTTTCTCTAAGCTTCCTAATTACTCATTAATTAGAACGGCTCGTATCCACCAGAAGAGTAACCAATCGATCCCATCGCCAAGTTATCAAACTTGGTATACGGACCTTGCCAGCTTAAGCGCACTGTACCGATTGGACCGTTACGCTGCTTACCAATGATGATCTCTGCTACACCTTTATCGGTAGTTGTATCTGGGTGATACACCTCATCCCGATAGATGAACATAATTAAGTCGGCATCTTGCTCGATAGCACCAGATTCACGCAAGTCAGACATGATTGGACGCTTATTAGGGCGTTGCTCAAGGCCACGATTTAACTGTGAGAGAGCAACCACCGGGCACTGCAATTCTTTTGCGAGAGATTTGAGTGAGCGAGAGATTTCAGAAATCTCGGTAGCACGGTTCTCAGAACCGGAACCACTCATCAACTGCAAGTAGTCGATCACCACCAAACCAAGCGTGCCACCAAAGTTTCTGGCAATGCGACGTGCGCGTGCGCGCAACTCTAAGCTGGACAAAGAACCAGTCTCATCAATCAAAATTTGGGTATTACTTAAACGAGCAATCGCATCCGTAACACGTGGCCACTCATCATCTTGTAACTTACCAGTACGCATGCGGCTTTGATCGACGCGCCCTACTGAGCCCAATAGACGTGCGGCTAATTGCTCACCCGACATCTCCATAGAGAACACAACTACTGGCAAGCCTTCAGCCAGAGCAACGTTTTCTGCAATATTTAATGCAAAAGCAGTATTGTGAGTAACAACATAATCATTAGTTACATAGGTTCTTTGAGGATGACTCACTGAAATACATTGCGCCTGCGACATTCTGGAGGGGACGATACTAGTAAATGAAAGTCTGCGCTGACGATCCCAACTTGCTCTTAATCTTTCCTTCTTTTCAGGCAGGGTGAAAGCCTCAAAACCAGGGCCAAAGCTCATATTTAAAACATAAGATAAGCGGCCCTGCTTCTTTTCACCTTTGTATGTATAACTTGGTTGCTTATGCGCTATTGAGCAAAAGCCGCCTAACGATCTAGCTAGAGTTGCGACATCTTCAGACAATTGTTTGCTGGCTGTACAAAAGCGAATAGAACCCCACTTCTCAATCCAGCCATCGGTATCCATTAACCCCTGGAACAGCGCGAGACGAGAAGTCTTATTTGCCTCTAAATAAGTAGCGGGAATGTATTTATCAAAACTTCTGCAACCTAAAACTCCTAATTCACCTAAAGCAGCTCTAAAGTAATTTGTTTTTACAGCCGCCCTTTGACCATTAGCAGCAATTCTTTCTTTGGAAACTACTCTCCAGTCATAAGCGTTAGCATGAACCAACTCCATCTCATAGTTTGCAAGTAAATTCATGCGCTCTACTAACTCGGGAGATTTGGTAGAGAATGAAATACTCTTGTGAGACAAGGCCAAAGTTCCATCGCCTAGTAATGCGCCCAATACCCATGGATGAATCGGTAATGCATTAGAGTGACCAAAATCACCTGAGACTGGATCAATCCACAATCTATTTTTATATCGAACACATTGGAGCATTTCCATTAGGCGAGTTGTATTGATAACGCGCGGCTCAGACCAATCGCGATACATCACACGCCATAGATGCTCATCACAACACTCAGCTTGACGGCCATCAGAAAAAGTAACTTTGTATATCTGCTTAGTACCCTGCGGATAAATACCAGTCACCATCGAATGCTGACCATCTACAGATGCGAGGCGATCACCAAAACGCAAATCGCTCATCCGCTTCCAGCCGTCAACCGTTTTCACTTTTGCATCTAATGGCTGTGCTTTACCCATAGAAGGACGTCCAGCAACAATGACTAAGTCACCTTTTTGCAGACCACTAGTTTGCTTGTCTAGATCTAAGAAGCCAGTTGCAATACCAGTGATGTCGCTACCGCCTTGGCGGTTATAGAGCTCATCAATACGAGCTACCACCGCCTTGAGGAGAGGCTCAATTTCGAGGTAATCGGCTTTGCGACTACCCTCTTCACCGATCTGAAGAATACGTGACTCAGCTTCATCCAACAAAGTTCTGACAGTACGTCCCTCAGGAACGAATGCAGAATTGACAATGCTGTCTGAAACTTCAATCAGGCGACGCAAAATACTGCGGTCACGAACGATGTCGGCATAGCCTTTGATGTTCGCAGCACTTGGCGTGTTTTGCGCTAAGGAATTGAGGTAATCAATACCAACTAAGTCACCACCCTGCTCAGATTTAATTGCATCATGAACAGTGATCACGTCAGCGGGATGATTGTCGCCAACCAAACGAGCGATTGCTTTGTAGATCAAAGCATGTTCGGGGCGATAGAAATCTTTATCGTTTAAAACTCCACCCAGGTTATCCCAAGAAGAGTTATCGATCAGTAGACCGCCGAGCAGAGATTGCTCGGCTTCTACAGAATGCGGCGGAACCTTTAAAGCCTGCACGACTGCATCCCCAGAACCCATCATGCCGGGATTCAGCGTAACGGAACGTGAACGGGATTCAGCCATGTGGCTTATTTACAGTTCTAAAACTTAAGCTTGCTCACCAACTACACGAATGGTGATATCAACCACTACGTCAGTATGAACAGCTACTGCTACAGGGTGATCACCAACCATTTTCAATGGGCCAGTAGGCATACGGATTGAAGCCTTCTCAATCGTGAAGCCTTTAGCTTTCAACGCATCAGCGATGTCATGATTGGTTACAGAACCAAACAAACGACCGTCAACACCCGCTTTTTGACCGATTTCGAGAACCATGTCTTTGAGCTTGATACCAACCGCTTCAGCAGCAGCCAATTTCTCAGCAGCCAATTTCTCTAACTCAGCACGACGTACTGCAAAGTCAGCGATAGCTGCTTCAGTTGCACGACGCGCTTTGCGTTGTGGGATTAAGAAGTTACGAGCGAAACCGTCTTTAACACGAACGATGTCACCGAGGTTGCCCAGGTTTGTTACTTTTTCTAGAAGAATGATTTGCATTGAGGGCTCCTAATTATTTCTTGTGTTGATCGGAGAATGGCAACAAAGCCAAATAACGAGCACGTTTGATAGCAGTGTCTAACTGACGCTGATATTTCGCTTTTGTGCCTGTCAAACGAGCAGGAGTAATCTTGGCGTTTTCGCCAATAAAGTCCTTCAATGTATCTACATCTTTGTAGTCAATCTGTTCTACACCAGCAACAGTAAAACGGCAATAACGCTTACGCTTGAATAATGGGTTCTGAGCTGGTTTCTTTTTGAAATCGGGTTTCTTTCCAAACGCCATGATGATTTCCTCTTTAATTTTTCAATTGAATATGGGTAATATGGAAAACAAGTCTTTGATTACGTAAAGTCTTGGGTGCTAAGAATCCATCAAACACTGCCTCAGTTCCTAAATCCATTCGCTCTAAATCCTTTTGTACCGGACCGATTGTGATGGCTTCAACGTTCATCTGAATTTTCCTTGCCACTCCTACCTCGTTTGCTTGACCGCTATGTTCTAGCTGACAATGCATCACCGGTATTCCTGCTGGCGTAAATCGAATCGCGTCTTTAGATACCAAGATTGCAGTTAGGGTGAAATGATTCAACGCCGCTCCGCTTCTCTGATACGTTTTCTAGTCTGTGTATTCCTCTTCAAATTTTTAACTTAGGCTGTCGCTACAGGAGCGTCGGCTTGAGCTGATTTGCGCGCTTCTTCACGCTGCACTTCTTTCATCATGATGGAAGGCTCTGTTTCAGCTTTCTTAGTCTTGATGATGAGGTGACGCAAAACGGCATCGTTAAATTTGAACGCATGCTCGAGCTCTTCCAGAGTTTTCTGGTCGCACTCAATATTCATGCAAACGTAATGGGCTTTAGCAAGCTTGTCGATCATGTAAGCCATCTGACGACGACCCCAGTCTTCCATACGATGAATTTTTCCGCCCGCAGCTGCTAATGTAGCTTTGTAACGATCGATCATCGCTGGCACTTGCTCGCTTTGGTCCGGATGGACGATAAAGACGATTTCATAATGACGCATCTAACACTCCTTAAGGATATAGTCACC
>Ga0214236_1000384_pt1 | contig 15676 bp, 19 predicted proteins | sample TroBogypolimnion_11_FD_153074 | JGI IMG/M metagenome (GOLD analysis project Ga0214236, IMG submission 153074) | Freshwater microbial communities from Trout Bog Lake, WI - 28JUL2008 hypolimnion | ecosystem: Environmental > Aquatic > Freshwater > Lake > Hypolimnion/Profundal zone | place: Trout...
GGGCTATTTGTGTCCCCATTGCCTGTTTATGTGGCAGGGGTGTGAATGATTACGTCGCTATATCTTTCTAAGTAGCGGGGCTGCTTATGGTTCAAGTTTTGATGCGCCGGTTAATGAAAACACCAAGGCGACGGTTGCCATTAATAATTTACAACCACAAGATTGGTATGCCGTCGCCAAGCTACATGCCGAGTGCCGCCATCGGTTGTTGGTACATTTACCGATTATCGATATTCGGGTGTTTAATTATTTTAGCCATACTCAAGATATGTCGGCACGGTTTTTAATCACAGATATTGTCCGTTCCATTCGCGATAAAACTGTACTGAAAACTTCGTCAGATTATATAGAGAGGGACTTTATTCATCCCTCCGATTTTTATAATTTGGTGATCGCGTTATTAACGACACCGGCCACTAATACAGTAGTTGATTGTTATAGTAAAGCACCGATTGATAAGCCTACATTATTATTAGCTATGCAAGAAAAATATGGCTTACAGTACGAAGTAATATCAATACCTAATGCCATTAATGCAACGGGTAATAAACCTTACTATTATACGAAATATACCAGAGCGGCAGATTATGGTTACCACCCGACCATGACGTCGCTGGAAGGTCTTATAATAGAGATAAAAAGCTTGTTGTTGATAAATGATTAAGCTAGTAATACAGATTGTTCATTTTTTCGAATGGCTTGATAAAAGATCTGTTCGAGTCAGCAATAGTAAGATATGGACAAGTTTTAAATGACATTGTTTATTACAAAAGTGCAGATTAAATAATGCTATTAGTTGCAATAGGAAGAATTATTCAGTTTGCGCTACTTTTGCTAACGCTTCGGCTCGCAACTAGTTTTTTGACACCAACTGAAATGGGTAAGATTTCTATCGTCATTTCGTCAGTAGCCTTTTTTGCGTTATTGCTTATTAATCCTGTTGGAATGTTCATAAATCGACGATTACATGCCTGGGATTTTCAAGAACAAGCAACAAATTATTTATTATATTTTTGGCTTTATATCTTAGTAGCTAATATATTTTCAGCCTTAGTATTGATGACCTTAATCGGGTTTAATATATGGAGCCCGAGTATGAATATTTATTGGTTATTGCTATTAGTTTGCGGTAATTTGATTTTTGGAACGCTTAACCAAACGGTGATACCTGGATTGAATTTGTTTGGCCATAGAGGCTGGTTTCTTGTTTTGACCGTTGCTACTACAGCAACAAGTTTGATTTTTGCAGTTGCTTTAGTCCTAAACGTTACCCCGAATGCCGAAAATTGGTTAAGTGGTTTGCTGATAGGCCAATTAATTGTCGGACTCATTGGAAAAAAAATATTCTATAGCAAATTAAAAAAGAAGAGCTATAAAAACACAACATTACCAACGCTCTCGCAAACACAGATTCGTAATTTTCTTAACTTTTCTTGGCCGATTGCCATTGCGGTTGGGCTGGGATGGATTCAAAGTCAAAGTTATCGTTATTTAATGGAAGAGCGTTTAGGATTAATGGAACTCGGCTTATTTGTTGCTGGTTATGGCATAAGTGCAGGTTTAATTGCCGGTTTTGAATCTGTTTTTACAACTTATTTTCAGCCAAGATTTTATAAGCAGATTAGTAATGATAATGTCAGTGAGCAGACTAAAGCTTGGCAAGACTATGCCCAAGCTATTCTTCCTTCGTTATTAATAACAAGTTTTTTTATTATGGCAACAGCGCCTGATTTAACGCAATTGTTGCTTGGGTCAAGTTTTGGTCAATCATCGCAATTTATTGTCTGGGGTTCATTGGCTGAAGCCACTAGGATCTCAATTTCTGTGTTTGGAATGGCAGCTCAGGCCCGAATGAATACAAAACTATTAGTGTTTCCAAATCTAGTTGGAGCGATATTTTCAGTAACGTTGGTTTGGTATTTAATACCTATTTATGGCTCAGAAGGAGTTGGGTTGGGTTTAGTTGTATCATTTTTGATAGCGTTATTGTTGACTATACGTATAACTAGCAAACATTTACACGCTTCTTTACCTCTAAAGTTGTTTTTAAAAAGCATTGTCATGGGAGGGGGTCTTTTGATGATGGCAAAAGTTTTGTGGCAATTCTTAGATTATGATCATAGTTATGTATTCTCAGTTATAAGGCTAAGTATTATTGGTTTGTTTTTTTTGTTCTTTCAATATGTAATGCTGCTTCCGATCTTGAAACGAGACGCTGCATTTACTCATCATTAATTTATAAAGTAGCTTATGTATCTAGCTTATTGTAGTGATCAAGATGTTTTTAAAAAAGATCAGTTGCGTGATCAGCAATGGAGTTATCGTTTTCCTGGTTCAGGTTGGATAACCTGCTTATACCGAATGGCTAACGAGTCAGGCATAACGGTAGTGTCGGGTGATATTGCTATTGAAAATATAGCTACAAAAAAATGGCTACCAAAAGATGTGTATGTTATTCAGGAAATGGAGTCGCATATTGGTTCAGAATTATTGGCTCTAGGGGCGATTGCATTTGTAATAACCTGTGGTGAAGCACCTCTTTATGCGCCGACCTTTTATGAAAATATTAATTATACAGCTAAAAACTTTAAATTTAGTCTAGGTTTTGGGTTTTCAAAAACACTCCCACACGCGCCAGAATCAAGAAGAAATCTTCAGTTTAGATTTCCGTCATTTTATTCAGAGGATATGCACAAGATTTCTGCATGGGAAAGTAGAAAAAGTATAGTTCTAGTTGCCGCAAATAAATATAAAACTAAGCAATTATTTATGCCTAGTCATTTAAGCTTAATGACTGTTTTAAGACAATTAAAATCAGTAAGTTGGCAAGCTAGATCAGCAATATATAAAAATTCATTAAGTTTATCCTTACATGATCGCCGACTTGAAGCCATTGAGTATTTTGTAAATAGAAATACCTTGGGATTATACGGTTCAGGATGGGATGCTTGGGATGAACTCCCCATTGCTTGGAGTAGGCGTCTTAAAAATCGTATTAATGATTATTATCTGGGATTGTGTCAGAACAAATTAGAAACAATTAGTGAGTATCAGTTTTCAATTTGTTTTGAAAACATGATATGGCCAGGTTACATGACTGAAAAAATAATCGATTGTTTTGTCGCAGGTACTATTCCTTTATATTGGGGGGCGCCAGATATCGAAACCTTAGTTCCAAAAGAAGCCTTTATTGATATGAGAAAGTTTAGTTCTTTTGAAAAAGTCGAAGAATATATGAATTTAATGACTAAAGATGAGGCATTAGTAATGATTAATGCTGGGCGTGACTACTTACAAACAGTAAATGGTCGTTTACATAGTTATGAAGGTTTTGCTAAAAATATTATTGATTTAGCTACTTCATGTTAGATATTACCGTTTGTATATTATCTTATAATAGACCAGCTTATTTACGCGAAGCACTTTGTTCCGTACTGGCACAGACTCAACAAGCCAAAAATATTATTATTTACGATAATGGTAGTGATGAGCCGGTATTTGAAGAGATAAAAGAATTTATGGATGATAAGGTTCAATGGCGGGGTGCAGAGTATAACCATCCTGCTATTTGGAATTTTAATCGTGCTCTGCGTGAATGTGAAAGCCAATATATTATGTTGTTTCATGATGATGACAGATTGTGTCCAAATTTTATTGCAGAACAATTTAAATTTCTCGCTGCTGATGAAAGTCTAGTGGCTATATCTTGTAATGGTTTTTTGATAAATGAAAATGGAAATAGAAATAGCAAAAATGCTATTCTTGCCCCACATAGATTGTCAGGAATTGAGGTTTTTGGCTGTCCTGGCCAAGTAGCGCTGGAATACGCGGGTAATTCATGTCTTCCCATGTCACCTATGATTTATCGTACCCAAGCTTTGCGGTTAGTTGAGTTTAGAGAGGAATTCGGTAAAGTTTGCGATGCGGTTTTATTTTGTGATTTAGCTGAAGTCGGTCGTATTGCCTATCAAGCGATACCACTATATGAATGTCGTGTGCATTCAGGGCAAGATTCAAGTTATTTTGCATATAACTTAATGAACCAGCTTGAAGTATTTTTCTGGTCAAGACGCTGTATGAATAACCTTGAGCAAGCAAGATTACATGCTTTATTAATAAGGCAGCATACGACAAGAAATCTTAAACAGCTTTTTCAAGCAGTTAAAAGAGGATATTTATTACAATCTATACTCTTACTAAAGGATGATAAATTTAAGCTTGTTATTGCCATTAACGTAATAAGCTCATGGGTATTCAGAAGTTTTGTTAAGAATAGATGACACGACTTATGGAATATCTTGATGTTCATATATAAAAATGGAAAGTAACATGAATAATAAGTCCTTAGTTAACGCATCCAGAAACAATACTTTTGATTTGTTACGTGGCATGGCAATACTGTGCGTAATAGGCGTACATACAGTCCAAACATTTCCAACTCAATTTAATTGTTTTGACCGTATTTTAGAATTAGGTCGCTTTGGTGTTCAGTTGTTCTTCTTCGTTAGCGCGTTAACTATGTGTTACATGTGGTCATTACGTAATGGTGAGGCTCATCAAGTAGGAAAATTTTATTTAAGGCGTTTTTTAAGGATCGCGCCTTTGTTTTGGATAGCAATCCCTGCTTATTTATGGCTCAACCGTGGTGGTGATCATTGGATGCAAGAAGGTATAAGCCTACTTCAGATCGTTTTGACTACTGCGTTTCTTCATGGCTTTCGACCTGACAGTATAAATGCCATTGTACCCGGTGGCTGGAGTATTGCCGTTGAAATGACGTTTTATTTAATATTTCCTTTATTGATAACACAGATTAATTGCCGTGTTTATTTTTTATATTTGGCCATAGCAAGTTATTTTTTAAATGTGATATTTATAAATCCAATTGTTATTGCTTTATGGGGGGGGGGAGGCTGGAATGCTTAGGGATTTCCTATACCTAAATTTTTTTAATCAAGCGCCTATTTTTTTAGTAGGCTGTTATTTGTATGGTTATTCAAATACTAATGTCAAAATAAACTTTTTAAAAACAGTTTTTATTTTTCTAATGTGGATAATCGTTGCAATGATTGTTAACATTTTGCTAGGTTTGCCAATAAAGAATATAAGTTTTTTATTGGTTATTGTCAGTGAATTTGTATTTGTAATATGGGTTATGCGTAATAGGTTTAAATGTACGATTTTAGAAAAACTAGGGCGAAACTCTTATGCTATTTATCTTAGCCATTTTGCTGTTATAAGTTTAGTAGCTACTATTTATGAATGGACTGCATTAAGTAAAGCGGGCGTTACAGCATTTGTTTTGGCTATTATTTTAGTTACCACAATTTCATATGTTTTTTCTATGGGGTCATATTACCTAATAGAGAAAAAGATTCATATTTTAGCTGAAAAGCTAACTCGATAAATTTATTATATTTAAATGGATAGCAAAGTAGTGCGTTTAAAATTATTTGTGCGGCATTGGCTGATGGCCTTCATTTACCCACGACCTTTACTGGGTCTTTGGTATTTACCTCGTTTTTTTAGTCACTGGCTAAAATATAGAAAAACAGTGGGTGCAGAAAAAATCAGTGCCCTTGATTTACAACCTTGTTTAGGTGATTGGAGTACACATACGCCCTTTGATGCTCATTATTTCTATCAAGGCGCGTGGCTTGCTAGGCGTGTTATCGCAACAAAAGTCGCTAAACATGTTGATATTGGTTCTAGTGTTCTGACCATTAGCATACTGAGTGCTCAAGTCGAAACAATTTTTGTTGATTATCGTCCTCTTAAAGTATCTCTTCCTGGCTTGACTTCAATTGCGGGAAATATCCTAGACTTACCGTTTCCTGATGATTCAATCGACTCGTTATCATGTCTTCATGTTATTGAACATATTGGTTTGGGGCGCTATGGTGATCCAATTGACCCTAGCGGAAGTATAAAAGCGGCACTCGAATTGAAGCGCATAGTGAGTCGTGGTGGCAATCTATTTCTTTCGGTGCCCATCGGTCGTGAAAGAGTTTGTTTTAATGCACATAGAGTACATTCTGCTATGACCGTATTAACGTTATTCCCAGAATTGACCTTGCTTGAATTTTCATTCGTTGATGATGAAGGTTTATATCATGAGTATCAATCTGTTGAAGCAGCGATCGGACTTGAGTATGGTTGTGGGCTGTTTCATTTTCAAAAGTCTTAATGGTTTTTGTTGGTTATGAATAGACTTCTTCCTGTGTCAACGATTGGTAGTTCGTAATAGATGATACCAACGGTCAGTTGCCTTTTTCTTTAAAGAAGGCAACTGAATAAATACACGCTGGCTTGCTCTTGACTTTTAAAGCGAAAAAAGACCACAATAAAGCCAATCTAATAAAAGAAAGGGTCTTAAATGCAAGTTTCTATGCATGAATTCAAGTCTCATTTGTCCAGTTATGTTACTCAAGCGCAATCTGGGGAGCTGATTGAGTTAACCTCGCATCGCAAGGTGGTGGCTAGGCTTATTGGTGTTCCATCTATTGAAAGCGCGAGTATTTCTTGTTTGCTAAGATTGGGTAGTGCAACTTGGCAAGGCGGAAAACCTAAAGGTGCAGCCTTTAAATTACAAAATTGTGGCAAGCCGGTTTCTGCGCTGGTATTGGAAGATCGCGGATGATTTTATTTTGCGACACTTCAGCTTTAGTTAAGCTGTACATCGTAGAAGTTGGTAGTGATGAATTAAAATTGCAGGTACAGCAAGCTGAGGCAGTTGCAGTGTGTCGAATTGCTTGGGCAGAGGCTTATGCTGCATTATCCAGACGTGCCAGAGAAGTACCGGAAGATGCGTTTATTATCGAGCAGGCAAAGTCGGCGCTAGCGGCAGATTGGCCTCACTACGTAGTATTGGAAGTTGATCAGCCATTGGTTGAGCGTGCAGGTGACTATGCTGATACCTTTGCTTTACGTGGCTATGATAGTGTTCAACTCGCAGCAGCTTTCGAGACAGGTCGCATTTCACAATCACCCATATTCTTTGCTTGCTTTGATTCACGCTTAAATAAAGCAGCCAAACTTTTGGGTATGTCTTGTTTATAGTTTTTGGCAATGAATTATAGAAAATCTGATGGACTTTACTTTCATTGCTAAGAGATCTTTGTCAGCATGGTAATAAGCAATATTATCGGTGGCTTAGGCAATCAAATGTTCCAATATGCCGCTGGGCGTGCGCTTGCGCTAACTAATGATAGATCATTGTTGCTAGATTTAAGTGATTTTACAGCTTATCAATTGCATCATGGTTTTGAATTGAGTCGAGTTTTTAGTTTGGTAGCGGCTAAGGCAGAGCCATCGACTACGCATGAATTATTAGGCTGGCGTGAAAACTACTGGGCTAGGAAAATATTACGACGACGTCAGCTTGCTTGGTTAAGGGGCAAGAAGTTTGTGGTTGAACCACATTTCAATTATTGGCCCGATTTCTTTAATGTTAATGGCGATTGTTATTTGTACGGCTACTGGCAATCAGAACGCTACTTTAAAGCCTTTGAAGCTATTATTCGTCAAGATTTTATCTTTCGTGAGCCATTGCAAGAACAAAATGCTGAGCTAGCACTGGACATGGCGACGAATCAAGCGGTCAGTTTACATATTCGTCGTGGTGATTATGTGAGTAATCCAAAAAATCACAATATTATGAGTGTGTGTGACTTAGAATATTATCGACGCGCCATCAACTATATTGCTTCGCAAGTTGAGCAGCCAGTTTTTTACCTTTTTTCTGATGATATGGCTTGGGTAAAACAGAGTTTGCCGATGAAATTTCCTTGTATCTATGTTGAATATAATAGTGGTACAGAAAGTTATAGAGACATGCAATTAATGAGTTTATGTCGTCATCATATTATTGCAAATAGTTCGTTTAGTTGGTGGGGTGCTTGGCTAAACGCTAATCCTGACAAAATAGTTATCGCACCGAAGCACTGGTTTAGCAATGGCAATGATGATACTGATTTAATTCCTGATGAATGGATTCGACTATGATGCGTAGTGACTTAGAAAAAGCGCCGGTTAGTGTAATCATTCCCTGCTACCGTTGTGCCAATACTATCAAGCGGGCTCTCGAATCTATAATGGAGCAAACGTTGCTGCCAGAAGAAATTATATTAGTTGATGATTTTAGTAATGATCAAAATGAGACGGTTGCGGTACTGGAAAGTCTTCGAAATCTGTATAGCAAAACGAACATAAAAATCGTGAAACTTGATAAGAATAGTGGTCCAGGTAGTGCACGTAATGCTGGGTGGAAACAAGCATCACAATCTTATCTTGCTTTTTTGGATGCGGATGATAGTTGGCATCCAAATAAACTTGAAATTCAATATCATTGGATGGCAGCGCATCCAGACGCTGTGTTGTCAGGACATCAAAGTCTAAAAATAACAGCACAACAAATCTTGCCGGCATTGCCCGATCATTTAGTTGTGGCTAGAGTTAACAAATATAGCTTATTGTTTTCTAATCGTTTTCCTACCCGATCAGTGATGTTAAAGCGAGACGTTTCTTTTCGCTTTGTGCCTGAAAAACGTTATGCAGAAGATTATTTGCTTTGGCTTACCATCGTATTTAATGGGCAATCAGCTTGGTTCTTAAATAGTACTATGACGTATTCATATAAAGAAGATTTTGGTGAGAGTGGCTTAACGGGTGATTTATGGAAAACCCAATTAGGTGTGTTGGATACTTATCAACAAATTTATAATTCAGGATTTATTTCGATGGTGGTTTTTATCTTGGTTTCTAGTTTGTCTCTTTGTAAATATTTAAGAAGATTAATTATTACTAGAGCAAGATTGCTATTTAAAAGACCAGCAATAAACATGAATCTACCATGAAAAAAATCTGCTACGTTGCAACCATTCCCGCTGCTGTTAATTCCTTTTTACGTGATCATATTCAGGCTGCGGCAGAAATCTATTCGGTAACTATCATCTGTAATTTTGAAGATCAACATTTGCTTGACGGCCTTAATGCAAAGATCATTTTTCTAGCTATCGAACGTAAGCCATCACCGTGGAAAGATTTACAAGTTTTGTTCAAATTATTCAAGCTCTTTCGAAATGAACACTTTGATATTGTTCATACTCACCTGCCAAAAACGGGGCTTTTAGGTATGTTAGCTGCAAGATTTGCTGGTGTGCCGATACGAATCAATACCTTCCATGGAGAAGTGTGGGCAACACGAACGGGTTGGCGTAGGCGCGTGTTAAAACTATTTGATCAATTAGTTGCTTTACTGGCAACTAATATTCTAGTGGTGAGTCCTTCGGAGCAAGCCTTCTTGGTAAAGGAGGGTATATTGCCACCAGGCAAAGCAAAAGTGATCGCTGCAGGTTCCATTTGCGGTGTAAATCCAGCTCGCTTTCATCCTGATGCAGATGTCAGATGCAGCTTGCGAAATGATTTGGGAATTGCCCAAGCAGCCACTGTTATTTTGTTTGTAGGTCGACTCAATTGGGATAAGGGAATGCTGGATTTGGCGCGTGCTTTTAATGTAATTGCCAAACAAAATCCTAATGTAGTGCTGTTGTTGGTAGGTGCTGAAGAGGATGTGTCTTTTAGCCGGATTCAAGCATTATGTGCAGAAGAAAGCGATCGTTTGCATTATGTGAAATTTACTTCTACGCCAGAACATTACATGGCGGCCGCCGATATTTTTTGTCTGCCAAGTTATCGTGAAGGGCTTCCTATGACGATTCTTGAATCGGCGGCTTGTGCTGTGCCGACTGTAGCTTCACGTATATATGGTATTACTGATGCCGTGGCAGAGGGTAAAACCGGTGTATTGTTTACAGCAGGTGATATTGCAGGGCTTACCCAAGCCTTGCTTAAGCTGATAGATGATGTTCATTTACGGCAAGAAATGGGCAAAGCTGCAAAGAAAAGAGCGCTTGATTTATTTCCTAGTTATAAAATTACAGCAGGAATAATGGATTTATATAGTGAGTTACTGGCTGATTAGTTGTGTAGTTTGATGCTGCTGTAATCCCATACCATTATGCAAGAAATTATTTGGTATATCTGGAGTAAAACAGCTTTAGCTGTTTTATAAAACAACAGCTGAAGCTGTTGTACTCCAGTTTTTAAATTAATGTAATAGTGGATTGGTAAGTCGGGTTACGTTACGTAACCCGACACTCTATCAAATCACTATCAATGGCTTGGTTGATTTTTACAGCTATTTTCAAAGCAACTAGCCTCGATGCAGCAACGCGCAATCGAGATTTTTTCACCGATTCTTTCGATTGCACTAACGTTACATTGAGGTAACTTAATGTTATGTGTGTAAGCAGGATTCTTTTATTTGTTATGCGCTCACGAAACATCAAGATGGATTTTGTTTGACGTATATTGATGTACCAACATTTGTATAATGTTTTGATACGGCACACCATTTTCCAGACTTTTTCTTTTTAATTCATAAAGATCGTTTTCAGAAATCCTGATGGAAACAGATTTTTTCTTTTCATGCTTCAAAAAACCTTGTAGCTCTATTAGTCTTTCCTGAATGTTGCCTTTACTGAGCCATTCATCATTCTCAACACTGTCGAGAATATCTTGTTCAAAACTATCAAAATTTAACTTAGTCATCTTTTGCTGCCTTGTTGTAACGTTTATTCATTTTTCGAGAGGGGATAATGGTTTTTAAAAAAATACTGACCTCATCTTCAACATAAGGCACCATATAAACGTAATCTTTTATAGTGATTAAAATAATAAAAACGGATTGATTTGGATATTTTTCAGGATTGAAGTGTGCTAAATCATCTAACACATGCCCCATTTCGATAGCTAATAATACCTCCTCAAAACCAACGCCTCTTTCTGCTTTTAATAGAGTGTTTTTTTCTGGGGAGAAATGTATTTTTTTTGTCTGTATGCCATACGATGTATAGTATTTTCTCAAGCTAAGAACTGTCAATAATTAATTTTCTTAATAGCTAAGAGAGACTGTACCAATAAAGGCGAGAGCCAGTACCACTCTATTTCTCAGCCGTAACCGGTAAGGTGATATAAAAACTAGAGAGTAGGTAGGGATAGATCACGTTTAATTAGCTTATGTCTAGCGTTCAATTTCTATAATGGCTAAGCAGGATTCTTTTATTTGTTATGTTACTGATATCTTAAATTTTCAGGGATTTCTATTGTAACAACGATAGCATCCGTAGGCGCGCCCTATTAAATATACCCTTTTTTCGACGCGACATTGACTTGTGTAGTTTTGGTGAGCAATTTATAGCCAGCGTCCAATACCATTATTGAAGAAAGTGCTTAATATGTCTGGAGTACAACAGCTGAAGCTGTTGTACTCCAAGTCTAAACTAAATCATTCAAATCAAGCTGCAATGCCTCAGCAATTTTTTTAAATGCTAATACGCTGCCGGTGCGCTTGCCGCCTTCCATTTGTGCGATAGAAGCTAGCTCCATACCAGACAACTTAGATAGCTCTGTTTGGCTTAAGGCTCTGTACTCACGCCAAACTTTTATTTTGTTTTCACCGTTTAAAAGGCGTTTAACAACGTCACTTGGAACCAATTCGTCATCGTCGTGCTTAGCTTTTTCATAAGCATCAACATCCTCTAACCATTCGGCTTTTTCTAGCAAATCGTTGTAAATATTACCTTTGCTCATTATTATCTAATTCATTGATGGTCTTTAGGTGTCTAGTTGACGCCAAGCAATAGAGTTACCATTAAATACATCCCAATGCATTGAAACGTCTGATGTTGTGGTCGCTTTGGATAAAATATGCTGATTGAGCTATATTTTTTATATTAAATATGATCCGTCTTACGTGTTTCTGGCAATGCCGATAAAATCGCCCTCAACGCCTTATTGACGGCCTCTGAGGTGGTAAAGATTTTAGCTATATCTTCATCTAGAGTCACATTTACCACGTTATGGGGAAATCGATTAGGTTTTGCTTTGCTTTGCTGTAATCAAAATTATATACGGGTAATAAATCTTCAGTTTCTGTCTGCGCGTTCATAGTTCTTTATCTCAGGATTCGTTGAAATTATAGCATAACAGGTGCCTAGGCCGAGTTAGGTTACCTAACTTAACCCGACACTCTGTTAAATCACTATCAATGGCTATGATGATTTTTACAACTACTTTTCAAAATAAGTCAGTAGACATCACTTGTGCTCTTAACCTAAACGCCTTTAACACCAACTTCTAAGACCTGACTCCAATGGCCTACTTGTTCATCGTGGATATGATAAATGGTGCGATATTTCCACACACTGGCGCTGCCTGAGGCGGGTAGTGGTGTATTGTCTTGATAGCCAGAAGACATACGAATAGTCAATAAGCTAAAACTTCCTGTACCGTGATCTGCTTCTATCTCTAACGCGCTAGTGCCGTTGCTTTTCCAGCTTATTACAGGGTGACCGCCTTGTATATCTATTGTGAGTAGGGGTTGTAAGGTTGAGGTGTCAATGGCAGGCTTAATGGCGGCTATAATACCTAAGGTTTTTCCTATGGCTTCAGTGTAATTAGGATGTTTTTTGATGCGCGTAATTAAGGGTCCTACAAAACCGAAGATATCAGAAAAAGGTGTGCTGGTTGGTGGTGTAGGCAGCGCCGGAGCGTTTGGCAAGGTTATGTCAGTATTGGCGGGGCCATCACGTAAAATACGTTTAAGCGAGAAGATGGCGTGCGAGTAGTTTTGGGCCACTTCTTGGCTATTAAGTAAGTAGTCAAACCAAGCAGAAGCTGCCGCTATTTTAGTTATTTCATTGCTGGTCAGATCTAAAATAGTCGCATAATTAGGTAGCTGTGTACTAAGTTGTTGTAATAATATGCTTTTATTGGCGTCATCACTGGGTATAGAGCTAGAATTTGACATGAGTTGAATCCTATTATTAAAGTTTGATGTGCGTTAAGTGGCTAGTTAGATAGTTATGCGGACTAATAATGCCTTGTATAGCTAGTGCAGCGCAAGTTATTTTTATTAATCATTGAAATAAAAGTTTATAGTGGCCGTTAGGTCTCTATTAATAAGGGTTTTTTCAACGATTAGTGAGCGATCACTGCTGATAATACCCAAATTTTCACTCTGAATGCTCTATTGCTTATCTTAAAGCGAGCCATTTATGCCGTGCTATTGGCTGTTAGTGGTCTGAAGCTGGCCTTTCATGATATGAAATTGACTATTTGTGGTGTGAATACCGGTATTCGAGCTTTGAAGTTAGCTTGGCACGGTGTGCGATGGACTGTTCGAGGTGTGCGATCGGGTGGCCACAGTATGAAGCTGTCGTTGCTAGGTGTGGAGCTGGCTATTCTTGGTAAGTGATGCACCATTCATGGCGTGGCGTGGGGTGTTCATGCTATGAAATCAGGTATTCACAGTATGAATTTAGGTTGTCTAGGCATGGAGCTAGCTCTTCACAGTAAGTGATGGACTGTTCGTGGTGTGGCGTTTTGTGTTCATGGTATCGTTCCCACGTAAGGCGTCACTGCCATTAAGTTAAGCGAAAATGTAAAAGCTTGGAGTGCAATAGCTTCAGCTATTGCCTTTTAAAACAGCTAAAGCAGTTTTACTCCAAACATACAGACTCCTTAACTTAATGGCAGTGACGCAGAGCGTGGGAACGATAAATGTCGGGTTACGCTGCGCTAACCCGACCTACGTAACTACGTAACTAACAATGATTTTAGCTTTATCGTTCTTATACTTCGGCATAGGAACACAACCGGTAACGCTTTAGCGTTACCAAAACATGACGCACTAGCGTCACTAATTCATTACTCACTATAAAAGGAAAACATCATGTCAGATATCCATGAAGCTAATACCGCATTAGGCGATGTTGCCGCACGTACCCTTGCCAATGCGACTAAAACCGTACCTATGTTATCAACCATCACCCCTAGATGGTTGGTGCATTTATTACAGTGGAAACCACTAGAAGCCGGTATCTATAGAGTTAACAAAGTTAAGAATGTAGGCGATCTACATGTTGATTGCTCTAGTCTTGATGAGAAAGAATTGCCGCAAACTTTCGTAGATTACGAAGAATGGGGCCGTGAATATCGTTTAAATGCGGTGAATACCGTACTGGACGTACATACCCGTATTTCTGATTTATATAGCAGCCCACATAACCAAATCCACGAACAACTCCGTTTAACCATAGAAACCATTAAAGAACGTCAAGAAAGCGAGCTGATTAACAATGCTGAATACGGCTTGTTGAACAACGTCGCACCAGCGTTTAAAGTGCAACCGCGTACTGGCGCTCCTACACCTGATGATATGGATGAGTTGATTTCACGCGTCTGGAAAGAGCCTGGATTTTTCTTAGCGCATCCTTTAGCTATTGCCGCTTTTGGTCGTGAATGTACGCGTCGCGGTGTACCACCCGCTACTGTTACTCTATTTGGCTCACAGTTCTTGACATGGCGCGGCCTGCCTATCATTCCATCTGATAAGCTGAAAGTTGTTAATGGTAAAAGTAATATTTTGTTATTACGTACCGGTGAAAGTCGTCAAGGTGTAGTGGGTCTTTATCAACCTAACTTGACCGGCGAACTCAGCATGGGGCTTTCAGTGCGTTTTATGGGCATCAATCATAAAGCGATTGCTTCTTACTTGATCTCACTCTATTGCTCAATAGCGGTGTTGACTGATGATGCCTTAGGTGTGCTTGAGAATGTTGAAGTGGGCAAGTACCATGAATACAAATAACCTTGAGCCGACTCATTTAGCAGAGGATGACTTTATTCAAGATGCCGGATTGCCCGATATAGCGTACATAAGTAAATTGGCTAATGAGCTATTTACGGCATTACCCTGTGATGGTTCAAGAGTGAGGCAGGTCTCTGGTTTGATACCTAGTGGCTTAACTTCACCTTTAGCTTCTGCGGCAAGTGCGCAGGATTTTGCTTTGCCAGGAGATGCCGAACTGCATAAGTTTTTTTCTCATTCCCCATCGCCTTATCAGCAAGTGCCTGATAGTCTGGATACCGGTTCGGTGTATGGTAATAACTCACCAAACACTAACACTAGCTTAGCGGCTGTTGATAAATCCATATTGGCAGGCATTTTGCCGAATGATTTTGGCTTGCCTGATGTAGCGCAATTACAGCAGTTGTTAGTTTCGCGTGTGCCTACTGGGAGCAGTGTTCCCTGTTTTGGCTCAGACCAGCAGTTTGCTGCTGTAGCTGCCTTAAATCCTAGTCTCACAGCACAGGTTTTTGATGCGCAGTTGCAAAAGCTGTTTGCTGAAAGTACACCAGCAACAGAGATTCCCAATAGTGTGGTCGGTACTCCAGAGCTAGCTCATGTTTTTTCTGGTTTTGACGCTAGCTTGATTGCCGGACTTACGCCTGAAGTTTATGGCTTACCTGGCGAAGCCGAACTGCAAAAACTGTTCGTACCTGCTGGAAATGCTCCTACAAGCGTGAGTTCCAATTCATCGTTTTATTTTCTCGATGAATTAAAAAGCGATGGTATGAATAAGCCAGTACTCAATTCAGCGCATCTGCCCTTTGATGTGCAAGCAGTACGCCGTGACTTTCCAATCCTAAAGGAACGGGTTAATGGCCATGCTTTAGTCTGGTTTGACAATGCAGCTACTACCCAAAAGCCACAATCGGTGATTGATAGGGTCTCGTACTTTTATGAGCATGAGAACTCTAATATTCACCG
>Ga0214236_1000392_pt1 | contig 15412 bp, 9 predicted proteins | sample TroBogypolimnion_11_FD_153074 | JGI IMG/M metagenome (GOLD analysis project Ga0214236, IMG submission 153074) | Freshwater microbial communities from Trout Bog Lake, WI - 28JUL2008 hypolimnion | ecosystem: Environmental > Aquatic > Freshwater > Lake > Hypolimnion/Profundal zone | place: Trout...
GTTGTCACGACGTTTTTGCTGTCTGAAGCCATGGGGCGGGATGTGGGGAAATTGATGCCGCAAGGCAAGCATGGCATGAAACTTCAGGCTTTACTCAATGAAGTGCAAATGCTATTGCATGACCATCCAATGAATCAGGCGCGGGAGAAAAAAGCCTTGTCGCCCGTGAATAGCCTTTGGCTTTCTGGTGGCGGACGTGTTGCGTCAATGAATCAGCCAGCGAAAGCATTAAGCGTTCAATTTTTTGCGAGCGACATCTTTAGTTTAGGAGTAGCCAAGTGGGCTGGCATCCCTTGCCAAACATTAGCGGCAGCTGATAGGGCATTAAAGCCAGCAGGTGATGCGGTGGTGGTGACGGATAAACATGACTTGGAACGGGATTGGTTTGCACCGTTATTGCAAAGGCTCAAGAAAAAAGAGCTTAAGGCCCTGCGCTTTCATTTTGATGTGCACGGCATGACGTTTACGCTACACCTTAAACCGCTCGATACTTGGAAGTTCTGGCGGAAGGCATCGCCAATCTCTTCTTATTTTAATGTAGTGGACGCTTAAACAATGGTCAGTATTGTGAGACGTTCTTTTAATATGGATGTGGCTGATGGTTTGGCCAAAGATGGTGTGATGCCGATCTTGGCAAGGGTATTGGCGGCGCGGGGCATTGCTCAGTCCGCACAGCTCGATGTATCACTCGCTAAACTGGTTCCTCCCGAGCGGCTTACTAATGCGCCCCAGATGGCGGTATTACTTGCTGATGCGATCGCACAGAAGCAGTCCATCTTGGTGGTCGGGGACTATGACTGTGATGGCGCCACGGCCACGGCGGTTGCGATGCGTGGGCTGCGAAGCATGGGCGCATCGGTCGACTATCTAGTGCCCAACCGTTTTGAGTATGGTTACGGCTTAACCCCTGAGATTGTTGAGCTCGCTGCTAAGTCGAATCCCGATATCATCATCACGGTCGATAATGGTATTGCGAGCGTAGAAGGCGTCGAAAAAGCGAATAGTCTAGGCATCAAGGTGCTCGTCACAGACCACCATTTGCCGGGGGATGAAAAACCAGCCGCAACCTGTATTGTGAACCCAAATCAGCGAGGGTGTGACTTTCCGAGTAAAAACCTAGCAGGTGTCGGCACGATTTTTTATGTGATGCTGGCGCTGCGTGCAGAGCTTCGCGCCCGCGGCGCGTTTACTAACAAGCTAGAACCTAATCTAACCGAGCTCCTTGATATCGTGGCGCTTGGCACGGTTGCTGACTTGGTAAAACTTGATGACAATAATCGTATTCTGGTCGAGCATGGATTGCGCCGTATTCGCGCGGGTAAGGCCTGTCCAGCCATTCGCGCGCTTCTTAAATTAGCCGGGCGAGATGCCTCAAAAGCCAACGCGCAGGATTTAGGATTTAGCGTCGGTCCAAGGCTTAACGCTGCAGGGAGGCTCGATGATATGGCGCTCGGCATTGCCTGTTTGATTTCGGATGATGAAACCGAAGCAACGGTCATGGCGCAGCGACTTCATACCATGAATTTAGAGCGCCGGGCCATTGAAGCAGATATGCAGGAAGCGGCGAATATTTCTTTGGAAGAAGTGGATGTCAGTGGCCAATTTAGTTTGAGTATTTTTGAGCCTGATTGGCACCAAGGGGTGATTGGCATTTTGGCCTCGCGTGTCAAAGAGCAATATCACCGTCCGGTGATTGTGTTTGCATTGGGGGGTGATGGCAATCTCAAAGGCTCTGGCCGATCGATTAAGGGCTTGCATTTGCGCGATGCCTTGGACCTCGTTTCGAAACGGCATACGGATTTAATTTTAAAATTTGGAGGTCACGCAATGGCAGCCGGTCTCACGATCCCTTATCACGGCTTTGATCGATTTAAGAAAGCTTTTGAAGAGGTTGCGGCGAGTTTACTCACACCGGCTGATTTGAACGCTGTGATTGAAACCGATGGTTCACTTGCCGTCCATGAGATGGACTGGGAAGTTGCCGCCACACTTGATAAGCAAGTTTGGGGGCAGGGATTTCCAGTGCCGCTATTTAGTGATGAATTTGTTGTGAAGTTGCAAAAGGTTGTTGGTGAGCGGCATTTGAAGCTCTCACTCCAGAAAGCTGATGATCCCACCGGCCGGTTGCTGGATGCGATCTACTTTCAGCAGGCGACCTTTTTGCCGCCGAAGGTACAGGTGGTGTATGAGCTACAAACGAATGAATTTAATGGTCGACAAGGCGTGCAGCTTAACGTCCGCCATTGCTTACCAGTTGATTGATACGGCTTGAGTAATGCTGAGTGCAAGCGTAGAATTCGCGTCACATTTAAAGGGGTGAAATATGCGCCGTAAGCTTGTTGTTGCGAACTGGAAGATGCATGGCTCAATTGCTCAGAACCAGCAGTTATTCGAGGCATTCAAGCAAAAGCTCGCGCATATTGACCACGTCGACTTTGCGGTGTGTGTGCCATACCCTTATCTCTTTCAAGCCCAGGTCGTGCTAGGTGGTACTAACATCGCATGGGGCGCGCAGAATGTTGGGAAGTATCCTGTCGGCGCTTATACTGGTGAAGTGGCAGCAAGCATGTTGCGTGATTTTGACGCACGTTACGTGATTCTGGGGCACTCTGAGCGCAGCACGGCTTACTGCGAAAGTGGTGAGAATATTGCTGCTAAATTTGTCACTGCAAAAAATGCAGGATTAACGCCTATTTTGTGTGTAGGTGAAACCTTGCAAGAGCGTGAAGCGGGCATGGAGCAAGCGGTGGTCGCAGAGCAGTTAGATGCTATTTTGCTAAGTCAAGGGGGTGCAATTTTTGATCATGCGGTGGTATCTTATGAACCCATTTGGGCGATTGGTACTGGCTTAAGTGCTACGCCAGAACAGGCGCAGAGCATGCATGAGTTCATTCGTGGTCGCATTGCGGGCTATGATGAAAAGGCAGCCAATACGCTTCGTATCCTCTACGGGGGTAGCGTAAATCCTATAAATGCGTCACAATTACTAGTTATGCAGGATATTGATGGCGGTCTTATTGGTCGCTGTTCATTAGATGCGAACGATTTTGAAAAAATTTGTCTTGCTGCAGCGTCTGTTTTTACGACATCGACGCATTAAGTTCAGTCAAGCATTTGTGGAAAACATAAAGAGATTATGGAAAATTTAATCACAGTAATTCATTTATTGGCTGCAGCCGGTGTGATTGGCTTTGTATTATTACAACACGGTAAAGGTGCTGATATGGGCGCAGCATTTGGTAGCGGTGCATCAGGTAGCCTATTTGGCGTGAGCGGCTCATCAAACTTTATGAGTCGAGCAACAGCAATTTGTGTCGCGGTTTTTTTTACAACCAGCCTTTTATTGACTTACTTGGGAAGCCATCGCGCTGACCGCTTGAGTGTAGTGAAGGCTGTAGCCGCTGAGCAGGCAGCTCAAAAACCTGCTGCAGCGCCAGCTGTGCCTGTATCGCAAAATAAGGAAGTGCCCCAATAATTAGATTTCGCGGCTGTGGTGGAATTGGTAGACACGCCATCTTGAGGGGGTGGTGACGAAAGTCGTGAGAGTTCGAGTCTCTCCAGCCGCACCAAAAAACCAATAAAAAAGCCCGCTAATCTGCGGGCTTTTTTATTGGCGATGGATTTAGCGCTAATTATAACACTCGCATTAATGCTTGTTCACGATGTGAATGTTATGCACATTGTTTCGCTGTGCTGAGGACATGACCATTGAGAATTGCTTATAGAGCGTATCTTTGCTTATAGATAAAGAAACTTCTTGTTTTGAGTTATGCTCTTTTAATTGAATAAAATGCTCATCAAGGTCTTTTTTATCATTAATCAACGTGTTATCCCAGTAAATGTTGCCATTTGAATTAATCGAGAGCTCGATCGCCTTTTTTTCTTCTGTCTTTGCGGCGGCGCCTGATGTCGGGAAGTTGAGATTATAATAATTGAGCTTGATGGGAATCGAGATAATTAACATCACCACCAAGACCAACAAAATATCAATCAGCGGCGTGATATTGATCGTCGTAAATATTGTTTCATCTACCTCTTTCCGAATCATGGCTATTTTCTTTCTAGTGACTAGTAGGAATTTCAGTGATGAAACTCAACTTTTTGATGCCCACTTTTTGGCAGATTTTGATTAAATTGCTTAAATATTCATATTTTGCATTTTCATCACCGGTGACATGCACCGTCACGTTAGGATAGTTCGCATAAATCACTTCAATTTTGTTGGCTAGTTGATTTTCATTGATGGCTTGATTGTTAAGAAACAACGTCCCTTTTTGGTCTATCGTGATATTGACATTGACCGCGTCAGGGGCTTTGTGTTGATTCACTTCTTTCGGAAGATGAATCGCTGGATTAATCTTCACGGCAGAAATTGCAATCAAAAAAACAATAAAGATGACCAGCATGATGTCCACAAGGGGCGTCACGTTAATCTCAGAAATTACTTCCTCAGAGTCTTTTATTTTAATAGCCATAGCTTAATTGAGCGCCAGTTCGACAATATCCATGATTAATTGACAGGACTGCTTAACAGTACTTTTTCTACTTTCGATGAAAAGCGATGAAGCGCATCGATAATATTTTTGTTTCTTTTTTGAAGCCAGTTATAGAAAAATACAGCAGGTACCGCTACGGCAAGGCCAAGAGCAGTCATGATCAGTGCCTCGCCAATAGGACCAGCAATCTTGTCGATGGAGGTTTCTCCAGAGGCGCCAATCGCAGTAAGTGCATGATAGATGCCCCATACTGTTCCAAAAAGCCCTACAAATGGAGCTGTTGAGCCAATGGTTGCAAGGAAATTCATACCGCTACCTAACTTTTCTTGAAACTCTTCAAATGGAAGCGTCACTCCAATTTCAATCCACATATTGAATGGGATGTTTTTGGTTAGCGGGCCAACATATTCGCCTTTTGTGGCTAAAGCTTCACTTGCAATGTTTTTAAAGGCTTCGCCAGAGTTGAAGGAGGTAATCACCTGATTGTTAGATAATTCTTTCCAAAAATCAGGGGAGATGTTCTTAAGTCCTTTCATGATGTCGATTTGCTCTTTCAGTTTGGTTGCACTGATATACCAAGAGCTAATTGACATGATGAGCAGGATGCTGATCGTTAAGTTGGTAACAAAATCGCCTTGTGACCATATATTCTCTAATCCATAGACATTTGTGTTAACCGCGGATGGCGTAATGATTTCATCCGCAAGCTCCTCTGCGAAAACCATCGGAATAAAAGCCATAAGAGGAAGTCCGATCAGTATATTTTTGAATGTGAATTTGTTTATTTTTTTCATATCATGGTCCATGTTAATTAAAAATTAATGTAAGTGCCAAACATACATAAGGTGAGCCCAAGATGATACTGCGACACCGTTCTCAGTTCTTGGGATGAACTTACAAAGGGCAAGTGCATCTTTGGCTGCCTCATCCAACCTTTTAAACCCACTCGTTTTTTCGATGCGACTGTCTTGGATGGTGCCATCAGCAGCAACTAAAAATCCTAATCTAACGGTGCCCTCTTCTTCGAGCTGTAATGATGCTTGAGGGTAAACAGGTTTTTGGCATCCAATTTTCACATCCATGCGGGCTGCGACAATCACAATCTTATCCACAGGGCCTGGTGGCGCAGTTGAGCTTGAGACTGACTCTTTAGCGCTTGATTGCGATGCACCATCTTTCGCATTGCTGCGTGATGCTGATTCTTTTGAGCTTGCTTGGGGCGCGGAGGCGGCAGGCCGGGTTGAACCAGCCTCACTGGACTCTTGTTTTTTTGCTTGTTCTTGCTTAGGTGCGCCTTCAGGTGAGGGTTTACGGGCCAGGTCCTCTTTTGGTAGTCCCTCTGGCGCTGCCTTTGCAACAGGCTCAACCTTGGGCGGAGCTGGCTCAGGTTTTGGAGGTGCAGGCTCCACCTTGGGCGGAGCTGGCTCAGGTTTTGGAGGTGCAGGCTCAACCTTGGGCGGAGTTGGCTCGGGCTTTGGGGGCGCAGGCTCAGCCTTGGGCGGAGTTGGCTCAGGTGGGGCGATAATTTTTTGAGCGGGTGGCGTTTCTTGAGGTTGAGGCGTCGGTTTTGCTGGAGGAGTTTCAGCAGCCTTCTCTTGCTTGGTTGGCTCTTTATCTTTCTCGCGTACTTTTTTACTCGACGGATGCTGATTATCTTTTTTTATTTTTTCTTTTGGTAATTCTTTTGGAGGTGGCTCTTTAATAACCTCGGGTAAATCCGGCATCATTTCAGAAATGGTGATTTCAATTTCAGGGATTGGTTGTGGGGTCGCGTGATTTCTATTGGTGACAACATGAAGCAATAGATAAAAAATGACCGCATGTGCAAATAAAACTGCCATGAAAGCTTTGAACTTATCCGTTTTGCTATTGGAATTTTTATTAACGCTTAACAGCATTTTTTCCTATATTTTTTATTATGATCAATGGGTTAAATTAAAAAAATTAGGGTGTTCAGCCACCCGATTGATCTTTAATTTAAGTGACACCTAGTCCACCAAAAATAGTTTAAATGAAAAATCACTAATTTTTTATCTATTAAAACATGGAATACGATTTTATAAAAAAATTAGTGAAATTTAATCTTCATTTTTTTGCGTCAACTTAAAAAATTCGCGTCAACTTAAAATTTTCTAATAGCACCTCAAAAAATAGTTGATTATTTTTGTTCACTTTTGCTTTTTTTTGTATTTAATTTTACCTCGATAAGATATAGTGATAAATCACTGACAGAACCTTCCTGACAAATGCATCGATTGGCAATCTTTGTACCAAAATGTACGCCTTTTAAAGGGACTCAAAAAGGGTCTTCGCCAAGTCACATCTCAACCTTCACCATTGTTGCAATTATTTTTATTTTTGCGACGTTTTTTTCTGACAACTCAGCAAATGCCGCTCCACCAGTGCCCGCGCAGATAGCACCGGATGCTGGCGCTCTCATGTTGCAAATGGAAAGAGGTATTCAGGCTCCGCTTCCTGAGGCAAGGCCCCCGGAAACGCATCCAATTCAAGAACTAAAATCTCTTAATGGTCTGAAAGTTCATGTGCTTTTTTTCAGGTTCCAAGGAAATACATTGGTGAGTAACCAAGCCTTAACTCAATACGTCAAACAATGGGAGGGTAAAGACAACACATTTGAAGACTTACAAAATGCATCTATTGCAGTTGCTAATGCCTATCGTGACTCGGGCTGGGTGGTTAGAACCTATTTACCTGAGCAAGATGTATCAAAAGGGGTTATTACCATTCAGGTTGTTGAGGCCACGCTAGGTAAAATTATTATTGATAAACAGGGTGACGTGCGCCTTGGCGACCAAAAGATTCGGAATTACGTGCTTGATGTTCAACCTTTGGGGGGCTACATTAAGCAAAGTGCTATGGATCGTTCCTTGTTAATTTTTCAGGATTTAGGGCTTGCTTCAGTTGAAGGCAACTTAGCTAAAGGAGATGCTGATTCTGAAACTGATTTGATTCTTTCACTCAAATCAAAACCGCTTCTTCAGTGGTTAGTGACAGCTGATAATTACGGCTCTATTAGTACTGGTGTGTTGCGAGCCAATGGAACGGTGTCGGCGCACAGTTTGTTTGGTATGGCAGATTTAACTACAGTTAATTACATCCATACTGAAGGAAGTGATTATTTCAGAGTTGAAGAATCTATTCCTATTGGTTTTGCAGGCTGGCAAGCTGGTATGTATATGGCAGATTTCAATTTTAAGAACATTGATCCAACTTTTAAATCACTTGCTATTCAGGGTGACTCATTAAGTCTTGGTTTGTTTGGTACTTATCCTGTCATTAGAAGCACTGAGCGTAATTTGTTTGTGAAGTTCGCGGGCGATCATAAAATGATATCAAACCAATCAATGGGGGTTGACACTAGCAATTATACGGTTGATGTCGCCTCCGCAACTTTTGTTGGAAATCAATATGATGGAATAATGGGGGGGGGGCTGACTAATGCCTCATTGTCTGTCTTTGGAGGTAATGTGAATTATGAAGGTTCTGCGAATCAGCCAAGCGATTCGAGCGGCCCAAAAGTTGCTGGATTTTATGTAAAAATGCTTGGTTCAATAAGTCGATTACAACAAATTTCTGGCAAAAATACGCTCTACGCAAATTTTTCAGCGCAGCTAGCATCTAAAAATTTAGATTCAAGTGAGCAGTTCTATTTGTCAGGCCCTTACGCAGTCAGGGGTTACTCTTCTGCTGCTGGATGTTCTGAAGGCTTTTTGATTAATTTAGAATTGCGGCATGCGTTCACAGATTATTTAACCTTTGCTGGTTTTTATGATTATGGCCAAGGCACTGTCAATAAAGATAATAATTTTGCTGGCGGGGCTATTGTCAATAACTATTCACTTAGTAGTGCAGGACTATCTTTAGCAGTCAATGATTTTTATGGGTTTAATGGCAGTCTTGCTTGGTCTCATCGTATTGGGGATAACCCTTTAAGACTAGCATCAGGCCAGGATCCTGATGGTACTTTGCAACTCGATAAATTTTGGTTAACAATCTCTTACCCGTTTTAAAGGATAAAAATGGCTTCACTACTATTTTATAAAAATGTTGTGCCTTTGAATAAGGACCTTCACGCGAACTTGAAGTTGAAAGCTTCTAGTAACGCATCCTATGCTTTAAATACAACGGTAATCCCAATTGTTGCTTCAGAATTTGTTGAGATATCAAAGCATATGCCAATTGCTTTTTTACGTCTTGAAGATGGCGGCTTGTTGCCGGTTGCATTGGTTGGATTTCCTAATCAGAAGAACGTATTTCTTGATGCAAACCAAAACTGGGTGACGTCTTATGTGCCGGCTTTTGTGCGCAGATATCCATTTATTTTTGCCGAAACAGGCCCTGATCAATTAACGCTTTGCTTAGACATGGATTATTCAGGCTTGAATGAAACTGAAGGGCAAGCTCTTTTTGAGACGGTTGCTGGCAATGTTGAGCCCAGTCAATTTGTAAATAATGCGTTGCAAATGGTGTCTGAGTATCAGCGTCAACACATTTTGACAACGGGTTTTGCAAAAAAATTAGATGCCTTAGGTGTGCTTGTTGAATCAACTGCTAAAGCAAATTTACCTAATGGTGAAGCGGTAGAGTTATCAGGCTTTTTAGTGGTGGACTTAGATAAGCTTCGTCAGATTTCAGATGAAACGATCAAGGAACTCTTTTTAACTGGTGAGTTGGAATTGATCTATGCCCACCTGCACTCATTAGGCAATATTTTGGAGCTATTACGTCTCAATCAGACGTTGACTGAGAGCAAAGATACAACTGGCGTTTCTGACGCAAGTGATGCGGCAGATAACAAGCAGATTGCAAGCCCTAAAAAGAATACGGTTTTAGGCAAAAAAATGCCGAGAAAAAACTAAGTAATTCCGATAAAAATTGAGTCAGTTAAGATAAAATAAAGCAAATAATGATCAACACGATGATGAAGACCTTCCACCCTAGGAATGCCGCATGTTAAATAAAATTTACAAGCTGGTATGGAGCCGTTCGCAGAACGCTTGGGTAGTCGTATCTGAAATTGCCAAGCGTTGTGGCAAGTCTTCGTCTGTTGTTGACGCAACTTCTAAAGCGGATTCAAAAGAGGCATCTGCCTTTGCTAAAGAGCTAGATCCGCCCAAGCTCAATCTAAAATCTAGAATCATTCCTAACCTGCTTCTATTGTTGGGGATGAGTGCGGGCGTTGCATATGGTGCAGACCCTGTGCCAACGCAATTGCCAACGGGTGCGACAGTCTCCGCAGGTCAGGCCGCTGTTACCCAATCTGGCGCAGCCATGACGGTGCAGCAATCCACCGACAAAGCGATCATTAATTGGAATACCTTTGACGTTGGTAGTAAAGCGAGCGTCAACTTCAACCAGCCTTCGACAAGTTCAGCAACACTGAACCGGGTTAACGACACGCAAGCCTCCAAAATCTTGGGTACGATCACTTCGAACGGTCAAGTATTCTTGATTAACTCGAACGGTATCTATTTTGGTAAAACAGCCACCGTAGATGTGGGTAGCTTGTATGCGGGTACTGGTAATATTTCTGACAGCAACTTTATGTCAGGCAATATGACCTTTACCAATAACGGGACGGGTGTTGTTGTCAATGAAGGTAAGATTCGCGCAGCATTAGAAGGCTACATTGCCCTCTTTGCGCCTGAGGTCATCAATCAGGGCTTGATTGTTGCACGCTTGGGTACCGTTGCTCTAGCTTCAGGGCAGTCCATTACGCTTAACTTCTCTGGCAGTAAGTCACTTTCTGGCATTATTGTTGATCCAGCAAAGATTAGCGCGCTGATTAAAAATAAAGGCGCGGTTCTTGCCCCTGGCGGCACCATCATTTTATCTGCGCAGTCGCTCGATCAATTGCAAGGTGGTGTGGTTAATAATTCGGGCCGTCTTGAAGCCAAAGGGCTTGCTAATCGTGGCGGAAAAATTGTTTTAACCGCTTCTAATACGATTGAAAATACTGGTGTTATCTCTGCCAATGCCTCTAAATCTGGCCCTGCAGGTACGATTGAATTAACAGCGCCAAACGTCACCAATACCGGCACGATTGCTGCGGTTGGTGGCACAACCCAAATTAATACGACTGCAAATGTAGCAGCTGAAGCACATAATCATAATGCGCCGGCGAATGTAACGCCTCCAGCTCAGTCAAATACTGTCAATATTTCTAGTCCAGTGACAGTGTCCGTGAATGCAGGCTCTGTAAAAATCAATGCTGAAAAATCGGTCAATATGACTGGTCAAATCAACGTCACCTCAAATGAGGGCGTTGGTGGTTCAGTTGTGATCAATTCAGCCGGTAATATTAGCTTAGATTCTGCGGTTATTAATGCCTCAGGCGGTCAAGCTGGCGGTTCAATTCTAATCAGTGGCGGCGCAAGCAATCAAAGTGCGCCAACCCCGCCAAGTTTCCCTGGTACACCAACCGCGCCAAATTCAGTATTGCTATTTGGTAATACAGTCTTAAGTTCAAGCAGTCGCCGCGGTAAAGGCGGATCTGTAGATGTGCTTGGTAATCAAGTTGGACTATTAGATAACACCAATATCAATGTATCAGGCCAGCTTGGTGGCGGAACAGCAATTATAGGTGGAGGCTTGCATGGCCAAGACCCAAATGTCACGAATTCAAATGCGGTTTATGTCGGCCAAAATGTCAACATTAATGCGGATGCACTCGGAAGCGGTAATGGGGGTAACGTTGTTGTTTGGTCAGACAGTTTAACCACGTATTTAGGTAATATTTCTGCGCAAGGTGGCGCATTAGGTGGTGATGGTGGTTTTGTTGAAGTCTCAAGTCATGGACAGCTTAACTACCTTGGTCAAGTGAATACAACGGCGGCTTTGGGTCACGTTGGGACATTGCTTCTAGATCCGGCCGACTTGATTATCTCAAGTACCTCTGATGCGAACATTAGCGGCTCTACACCATTTACACCCTCTGGCAGTTCATCTTATCTATCAGTAAGTACTCTGCAAAATGCCCTATCTAGCTCAGCCGTGGTGGTGCAAACTGGTTTAGACTCTCAAAGTGGAAGCGGCAATATCACGGTTTCTAGCGATATTAGCTGGGTGAATCCATTTAAGCTTTCGTTACAGGCATATAACAATTTAAATTTAAATGCCAACATCACCAGTGTGGTAGGTAATTTATCGCTTTACGCCGGATATGGAAATGCTAATGCGGTATCGGCAAACCAATCAATTAACATCGGTAATAACGTTACTATCTTCTTGGTGAGCGGTTCATTGCTTGCGAATGCGACAGGCAATATTACCCAAACCGCAGCAACAGGTAATGGAATGATTGGCGCATTCCAGATTTCTGGTACCTCGTCCTTTGTTTCAGGCGCTAACATTACTTTAGCTTCGACATTAAATACATTTACTGGTGCGATTAATGCTAATACAACGGGTGGTTTAATCCTCGTTAATAACCTAACGACCAAGCTCGGAAATATTACAGCGGGAAGTCAGGGCGTTAATATTGCTACTGCATCTGGATCTGCGGGTTCAATTAACCTTAAGTCTGGGTCGACCATTACATCATCAGGACCTTTAGTATTTAACGCTGATGGGGCTGGTTGTGTCACCGTTGCAGGTATCGTAGGGAATGCGACGATTAATTCAGTCACTGCTGGCGGTGCGATTACTCTAGGTAATGCATCAACCGGTGTATTGACGCTCGGAAATGGCAGTACAACAAGTTCAGTGGTTGGTGTCGCAGGAAGTGCGGGTCAGGCGAGTGGTCAAGTCAATATTACTGGCTCATCAATCGTACTTAATAGTCCGATTGTAACCGCTGGTGGTGGTGTGTTCTTAAACGCGACCAATGGCACTGTCACAACCAGCACTAACGGAACCATTACGACTACTGCGCAAGTTAACTCGGGTTCTTCTTCTGGCAATATTGTTGTGAATGCCACTTCTGATATTACCCTGAAGACATTAACTTCTATGGGTGCAGATAATAATGCGGGTCCTGCAAGTAACGCTTCGCCAATTATTATTACTTCCTCTGGGGGTAATGTCACAATAGGTGCTGCGACTGCCTCTGGTGGTAATACTCAGAATCTTTCCTACTCAAGCAATGGTGGTAATGCTGCCAATATTGTGATTCAAGCTGGGACTTCTGGCACGATTACCTTAAATGGTGATTTATCGTCTATTGGTGGTGGTAACTTATCTATCTCAGGCGTAGGTCAGGGTCTAGGTGGTTTGATTTGGCTTAAAAGCGCGACTATCTTAAATCGCAATACGCTTGTTACTACTGGTGCCACTACCGGTGATATTACGTTTTCATCCAGTATTAACTCTGATGCAACCCCAAGAATTTTAAATATTACTGCGGGGATTGGTAATGTGACTCTTGGCGGCGATATTGGCACTAGCTCAGCGCTTTCGGCCATTAACGTTGCGTCTTCTACCATAATCAATGTGAGTGGCAACGTCACGACTTCTGGTGCATCTGGGGTGTATTTGGTTGCTGGCGCAGGCGCCACAGTGGGTCAAATTAATATTGGTAACGCTTTAAGTAATATCACCATTGATACGTCTTTAGGTAACGGCACGGTGACCTTTGCCCCTAATGCTTACTTAACCACTTATGGGGTTGATACCCTGCAGGGCAATACCACTTTTGTTCGTGGGTCCGGTGCAATTAGTTTCGGTGGTTATCTTTATAGCGCTGCGAATGGGGCCTACAACTTAACTTTTAATGGCTCTTCTGCCAACGGAACTGTAGGCGGTGGCGACATTTCTGTCCTAAGAGACATTGGTGGGGCCGCAGCTGGAAATACCAGTGCGTTAGGCAACATCACAATTAATAGCGTGCGCAATCTTGCGTTTAGTCAAAGCGTTATTGCAAAGAGTCTTGTGTCAACCAGCGGAACTGGAACAGCAAGCATTGGTAGTACTTATTTAAGTTGCGGCAGTAGTGCCGGGTTCAATGTTTTTACAAACTCAACTTCAAGTAGTGCCATCTCTAGTTATGGTGTAATTTTAACTAATACCACTGCACCAATTATTATGAATGCCCCAGTGGGTGGCATTTCGTTTAGTGCCGCTAATGTGACGACTGCTGGTGGCAATATTACCATCTATGCAGGTAACACAAGTTATGGTTTAAATTTACCTACACAAGAGGGTATTAACTATGGCCTTTATAGTAACAATGGCGCGATTAGTATTACTGGTTACAATGTCTACAATGCTTGGAGTTCTCAAGTTGATGCAGGAAGTGGAAAGATTGTCATTAATGCCTTGGGCGGGACTTACTCTTCATACCCTTATGCTTACTTAAATTCAACTAATGCCAATACAAATGGTACGCCAGCCATTCTGATTTATAACGTAACGAGCGTCCAATTGTTTGGTGTGAATGCACTGAATGGGACCTTGCAGATTGGTTTGCCAACTGACAATACAGCGCTGGCCTCTTCACAAACGCTTGGTGCTTCAGGCAATTTAAGTTTAACTGGTAACACATCTTTTTATGTGCCTCGTCAAATTGCTTTGACAAGCTCTGGTAATGACTCAACTGTCAGCTTTAATGTAACAGGCACTGCTGCGAATGGTTCTGTAATCTCTCAAACGCTGACTGGGCCGAATAACGGTACAGTCTATACAACAACTGCTTTTAGCAGCATTACTAATATCTCCTCAAATGCAGCGACACCAAGCTCAGTATCTGTAGGGCTTCAAGCGAACTTAACTGGAGCAATTAGTCAGCCCTGGACTGGTTGGGGTGGAGCGATCCAAGTGAATGCATTGTCAGTCGCATCCACGAGTTCGTTGAGTATTACAAGTTCTTCTAATATTGTTAACACGCTCGATAAATTCCAGTTGGGTGGAAGCCTCCAAGTTTATGCCTCTGGTCAAACAACCGGCATGGTACTCACTGGGAATGTTTCTGCGACTTCTGTAGATTTAGAAACTGGTCAAGGCCCGCTTGTATTAGGCAATTTAAGTGTTACTTCGACAACCGGCGATATTACTTTAAGAGGGGTAGGAGTAACGCAAAACGTTAGTTCTATTATCTCTTCAGCCGGAAGAGTTGACTTTGTTGGGATGGATGTGAATAACGGCAGTAGTCGTGGTGATGTTAATCTGGCCGGAACGATCACGACCGTATCCACTGCATCAAATGCGATGCGAGTCTATGGAGCAACCAATGTTATTTTCGGAAATATTACGTTGGGTAACGTCTCTAGTCGAGGCGGCATTGAGCTTGATGATGGAAATGGCTGGAATGGACAAGGTTGGAATAACAATCAGTCCTATATTAACGGCAATGTATCCCAATATGCCAATACCAGTCTGACTATTGGCAACTTTAGAATGATTCAAACTTCCGGTAACTTAACGTTACTGAATGCGAATAACGCTATTCAGACCTTGGGTTATACATATAAAGCTGGAAACTTTTCACTTTATGATTCAGTTGCCCTCACGATCAATAGTAATTTTGATAACACTACGAGCACTAATCAGTCAATAAAGATTCAAACTGCCCAAAATTTAACTATTAGCGGCGCAGATATTTGGGCCAACTATGGAATTATTTTATCTGGGGCCAACATTACTGAGAGTGGTTCAACTGTTCAGAATAACGGTTACAACAACCTTGAATTAAGAGCGAACGGCGGTAATGTTAGCTTGTCTGGTAATTGGTATTCTTACGCGTCAGCTTTTATCATTGATAACAGTAATAACGTTCAGTTAGGATATTTGTACTCATCAAATGCTACGGGCTTAGTTTTTGGATCAGCTGCAGTAGCATCTTCAGTTGCGGCTAATCAAAGTATTGGTGCTGCTGGCAATCTGACAATTAATGGTAGCAGTGCAAGTAATGGAAGCGTCTCATATACAACTGGACAGCGCGTTGGAATTTCTTCTGCCTC
>Ga0214236_1000458_pt1 | contig 13405 bp, 13 predicted proteins | sample TroBogypolimnion_11_FD_153074 | JGI IMG/M metagenome (GOLD analysis project Ga0214236, IMG submission 153074) | Freshwater microbial communities from Trout Bog Lake, WI - 28JUL2008 hypolimnion | ecosystem: Environmental > Aquatic > Freshwater > Lake > Hypolimnion/Profundal zone | place: Trout...
AGATATGGGCCATGCGCGCGCACTACTGCCCTTGCCGGGAGCCAGCCAAGTCGCTTTGGCTAATTTACTAGCGGTATCGGGCGCTGCTAAAAACATCATACTAATGGGTGATCAAATGCAATTAGAGCAACCCATACAAGGCTCACATCCAGGACTGTCGGGTGCTTCGGCTTTGGAGTTTATGTTAAAGACACATGCTGTTATTCCAGACGATAAAGGTATCTTTCTGGAACGCACGTACCGTATGCATCCAGATGTCTGCGCACCGTTGTCTGAGATAGTCTACGAAGGTAAGTTACAAGCAGATGCCGATAACAGTAAACAAACCATCACCATTCCTAAACCCAGTTTGATTAGCAAAGCCCATGGCATCTTGAGTGTCAGCGTAGCGCATGAAGGCAACAGCCAAAGTAGCTTAGAAGAAGTGCTGGTAGTACAGCAACTGATAGCTGAACTTAAAACCGGTACCTTTACCAATAAAGACGGACAACAAAACCCCATCACTGATGCCGACATACTGGTGATTGCCCCTTACAACATGCAGGTCAATCTGCTTAAAGAAAAGCTCGGCAGCACTTTAAAAATCGGCACCATCGATAAGTTTCAAGGCCAAGAAGCGCCGGTGGTAATTATCTCTATGGCGATTAGTGATATAGCAGAATCCCCCAGAGGCTTAGATTTTGTCTTGGATATTAACCGGCTCAATGTCGCGGTTTCACGCGCACAAGCCTTAGCGATTATTGTAGCTAATGAAGGTTTGGAACAGTGCAAGGTTAATAGCTTGGCGCAGATGGCTAAGGTTGGGTTGTTTTGTAGATTAACTGCTAAATAGAAATACTTAAATTTAAAATAGAGAAAAACTAAATGAACGAATGTACATGGATAGCTGTTTTCAACGTTATTAACAGAGGGTTCTAAGAATATGAATAATAAATTATTTAATGTTGAATCTGCCATCAGTTATTTAAAAGAAAGATATCCTGTTATAAGAACTACGACCCATATTGTTAGATTCCTAACAAAGGATGGAAAAGAAATTGCAATTGAGCCAGATAGAAAAGAAGAAGTAAAAATTTTTATTGAATTAAACCCTAAGAATAATTTTGAATTTAATTGCAAATATTATAGCGAGAAAGAAGGGCGTAATAATCATTTGAAAAGTGGAGAAAATCGTTTAGGTATAGGAAATAAAGCTTACTGTGTAACTGTACCTACGGAAGATGATCTTATAGATTTATGCAATTGGTATGATGGTAATTATTTCCTAGAAAATACAATTCCAAAAATATGGAAAATATCACATGGGAAGAAAAATAAAGATATTAGCGATGAAGACCATAACTGGTTATTAAAAAATAATTATGTTGCTATCGGTTGGGAAGATGATCCAGAAAATGCACAACGCAAAAATTTCGAATCTATAAAGTCAACTGATTACTTTTATTTAGTTAGAAATGCACAGATTATTTTTCTAGGCCAATTAGAAGATGAACCATCTATCGAAATAGAAAGGATTGCAGACCGACGATGCCGTAAGTTTAAACCATCAACCTTATTGAATTTAAAAACTGAAGAGCTTAATTTACCGAAACGTGTACAGGGTTACATAATCGATGAACCTTTTAATTCCAGTGACATTATTTGTAGCGATGAATTAAAAAAGAAATGGTTTATGCCAAGTGGTCAAAGGACTGTTCATGAGGTTGAAGAAGCCTACTTGGTGGATTTTGAAAGATATTTATTAGCACCTGTTTTTAATCTCAAACTTGAAAATTTATTTATTAAATCTTCAGCTGTTAAAATTTTAAATGACGCATCACAATCGAAAGGCTATAAAATGCACTCTTTAAATCAAATACTGTTCGGGCCACCTGGTACAGGAAAGACATACAACACAGTCAATAAAGCAATCGCAATAGCAAATCCAAGCTTTAAGCTAGATCAGGCTAGAGAAAAAATAAAGGCTGAATTCGATCGGCTGATGAATGAAGGTCAAATTGTATTTACTACTTTTCATCAAAGTATGTGTTATGAAGATTTTATCGAAGGCATAAAGCCGGAGACTACGCCTGATGATAAAAGAGTCATCTACGATGTTAAACCAGGTATTTTCAAAAATTTATGCCAGTCGGCAATGACTCCTAATTTGATAGGTTTTAATGCTGCGTATGATCAGTTAATAAAGAAATTGTCTGACATTGAAGCTACTGACAGTGATACTACAGAAGTTAAAACGATAGAGATAAAAACACCAACAGGTAAATTATTTTCAATCTCATTAAATTCAAATAATAATCTTTCACTTTATACTGGACTCAATAAACAAAAAAATGGCTCCATAACTAAAGAAAATATACTGGCACAAATTAATGGTGAAGACTGGAATGGATATCTTGAAGGTATATGTAACTATTTAAAAGAAAACTATAACTATTCATCAACTACAGAGAATGCTGCAAAAAATTTCGTACTTATAATTGACGAGATTAATCGTGGCAATGTTTCACAGATTTTTGGTGAGTTAATTACTTTAATTGAAGATGATAAACGTATAGGTTGCCCTGAAGCACTTGAAGTCACATTACCTTATAGTAAAGAGAAGTTTGGTGTTCCATCCAACCTTTATATTATTGGCACTATGAATACAGCTGACCGTAGCGTTGAAGCTTTGGATGCTGCTTTACGTAGACGTTTTAGCTTTGAAGAAATGCCCCCTAAGCCTGATTTAATTCGTACAGAAGGTAAATTGTCAAAAACAGAAGGCATATTAGAGTTGGATAAATTTGATGATATAGACCTGCCATTATTACTTAACAAGATCAACGAACGCTTAGAAAAACTTTTAGATAAAGATCATCAAATTGGCCATAGTTATTTTATTAACGTTGAAGATTTAGAAGGATTAAAGCTAGCGTTTAAAAATAAAATCATCCCCTTGTTACAAGAATACTTCTTTGGTGATTATGGCAAGATAGGTTTGGTATTAGGTAAAGGTTTTGTTGAGAAGCAAGAAGCCAATGAAAATATCTTTGCAGATTTCTCTGATGCTGATGCGGATGATTTTTCTGAGCGGCCTATTTTTAAAATAAAAAGGCTAACATCGGATTATGATTTTATTAACGCTATTGAATCTTTATTAAGCAACAAAAAAAACAATGGCTAGTAGTAAGCTAATCCGAGTTTTCGAGCATCAATCTATTAAGTTACACCAAGTTATAGACGGTGTAACTTTTGATGAAGCATCTCTTAAAGCTTTACAAAGTTATTACGGTGACAAAGGTGTGCCGTATTATTCGCTAACAAACAATGGCGTTAAGTTTAATGAGTTTGTCGGAGTTATACAGGTAGGAAATATAGTCATTGAGGTTTTACCTAAAGCCGATAAAACCACCGACGGTGATGCCAAGACTAAAAATTATTGGCAAGAGATTTTAGTGAAAATGCTTTCTGCAGTGGGATTGTTCGACATACAGTCTACTAGCGACAGTTCGCTGAAATTAAAATCTAATTCAATCCTTGATCTTTACTTTGCTCTTTTTATAAAAGAAGTTGAGTATTTATTGCACAGCGGCTTGGCTAAACAATATCGTAAGAAAGAAGGAAATGTCACGGCCTTAAAAGGCAGTATTCAGTTTGCTAAACATATCCAGCAGAACCTGACGCATCAAGAACGCTTTTATGTGCGGCATACGACCTATGATGTAGAGCATAAACTGCATTTTATTCTTTATAAAACTCTACGCTTACTGAAACAGATCAATACCAATGCCGAGTTACATAGTCGTATTGGTGTTTTATTGCTGCATTTTCCAGAGATGCCTGACATTAAAGTATCTGAGGCGACTTTTGATACGTTGGTTTTTAATAGAAAAACACAGCCATACAAAAAAGCCATAGGCATTGCTAAATTACTGTTATTGCAATATCACCCTGATGTCATAACAGGACGTCATAATGTTTTAGCATTGATGTTTGATATGAACAAACTTTGGGAAAAGTTTGTCTATGTTAGTTTGCGTAAGCATCATATAAATAGTTCAGTGGTTAAGAGTATTTCAAAGCAAACGGATAAGCATTTTTGGAAGCCTAAAAATGGACGAGTTTCATTAATGCGACCTGACATTGTCATTAATCAAGATTCTGATAATTGCATTGTGCTAGATACCAAGTGGAAGAATTTAAATGGCAATAACCCCTCGCCAGATGATTTAAGACAAATGTATGTTTATCACGAATATTTTTCTGCAAAGCGGGTGGCGTTAATTTATCCTAGCTCAGATGAAAAAACTATTGAAAATAGGGGTGAGTTTGTAGCAATTGACACAAAGATAATGAAGACTGCCACAGTGGGTTCTGGAAATATATGTAGTGTGATTTCATTAAAAACGCATAGTGATATTAAAGAATGGCAAAAGCATATTTATAAAACAGTATGTGAATTCATGACTCCAGTCGATCAAGAAAATAAAGACATAAATATAATTTATGACGCATCAGAAAATGGTTTATTAAGAAAGCTAGAGCAAACTTGATTTGATAGCAATCTCATTAGTTGTTGTTGGTATATTTAATTAAAAATGAAAAATAGTTATTTTAAACTTAAAAAAAAGGAGTAATTGTAGATGAGATTAGCAGATAAAGTACAAGAATGGCTTAATGAAAGGGAATGGGATGAGGAAATTATTCTTGATGAAGAAAATGAAACTTCAAGCGTAAACTTCAGATACATCATAAAAGATCAATCTGTTGAAATATTTATAGAAACGGATGAAAAACTGGATCTGTTAAAGTTTTACTTTTATGCGCCATTTAATACCTTACCACAAAAGTTTATTGATTGCGCAGTGTTGTTTAACCATATCAATGCATTTTATCGTGGAGGGTCAATAACTCTTGATTATGATGGTAATATTAGATGGTGTTATTTTATTGGTTTTCAAGAGACTGACCCTTCGATTAGAACTATTAGTAATGCCTTTAACGCAGGGGGACAATTATTCGACGAATGGTTTGATGAAATCTCTGAAGTAGCACTGACTAAAACCACTTGGCAAGAAATGATGGATCGATTTAATGCAGACTCTGAAAAAGCCGTTCCGGATTCTGTCGTGTTTACATTCCCTGGCTAGCAACTTACGGCCGTACGGTGGATTAATGTAAGGTGTATTCAGAGCGATAGCGACAAGGCCGAAATCCATCATAAACATCCAATTTGATTAATGGGTTTTGTTATTTCACCATGCTGATGGGTTTCGCGATTGCTCTACCCATCCGAATTATTCGACTGTCTTTTTTTATTGATGTTTCAATGACTACAATCGTTTCTTTATCAGGTTTTTAACTCGTAAGATGTATGACTGTAAGGTGGATTCGCGCTAGAGACTGTGAAAGTATTCTTTTTATTTCCCCCTCTTTAGCAAAGAGGGGCTAGGGGAGATTTGGTCTATTAAAAATAATCATTAAATATTAGTAGCCTATAATTTTAAAAAATCCCCCTCAGTCCCCATTTTACAAAGGGGGAAGCTAAAATCATAATACTTTCACAGTCTCGCTAGCAATCCACCATTTCTGAGCTAGGGTGCTGCATTGTGCTGGCGGTTTGCTGTCGCGAAACCGCCCTAGTGTGCCCGGCATGGGCTAAAACTTGTTATCTGAAAGGAGATAACCGGAAGTAGTAACGACAACCGTAGCGAAACGCAAGGTGGAAGCCGTGAGGCCAAGCTGAAAGAAGCGCGTAGCAAAAGCACGACCGTAGGAACACGAACAAGCAGTGAGGCCGGGTGCGGGCGATGAGTGTGCTAGGGAACACGAAATCCAACCGTTACCGAAAGACGCATCAGGTAGAGCTTGGCGGCACGGGCAGAAAGTTTTAGCACCTTACCCGGGGAGATCTTCAATAATAGGGGACGTATCACGTTTTCATGCCCGTGAGCAAAATCCACGACAGCAGTTATAAATTCTTATTGATAAAAAATAAGTCTTAATATCAATGATTCACTGGGTGCTGCATTTATGAGTTGAATTCGCGTGCTGAAAATTTCCCGCTTTCAATAAAATCTCAATCTGGTATCTTTGTTCTTGGATTAGCTGTTTATAAGTTCTCATAGGTTTTATCGTCTTTGGTCGGATTGAAAAAAACTTAAAACTATAACAGCTAATCTTTTTCAATTCCGTCTATTATCGATTGCACTTATGAGTTGAATGTAAGTTTAGATATAAATTGGGGGGACGGTGAGAGCTTTTGCTGATGATATTGGCTATGAATAATCAAAGGGTTTCGAACTAATGAAGTAACTTCTCATTAGTCACAGGTAGTTTATAAATCAAAGGGTTATAAGTATCAAAAATCAACAAAGTTAATCATAAAGGTTTTTTTTGATTTTCGCGACTCGTAAGTCATTGATTTATTGTTTCAGAAAAGCTAAAAGCTGTATTTAGACTGAATTTTAACAATTGTAACTTATTGAAAAATAAGCTTACCTGTGACTAATGAGAAGTTACCTAATGAAACATAAATAAAATTGACGTTATTACGCACCGAATAATCTGAAAATATTCATAACACATTATTTACCATAACAAATAATGTGTTATGAATGGTAGAATTAGAGTGTGAGTTTGACATCCTCCCCCACCTGAAGGAAGGGGATTCCTAGTTTCCTAAGAGTGAGTATGTATCGCTACTGCTCACTGGTTTCTGCTGCTGACGGCATTACTGCACCGTTCACTTCACAGACTAGCCCCGTCTATCCGACGGTTATTTTTAACTAACGAACTAACATAGTTTAAAGGCTTTACTATTATCGCTTGGTTATCGCTGATACAGATTTAAAACCTTTACTACTGAGTTGGAGTATATTTTATGGGCAAAAAAAGTCAAGAGCATCCTTACATCCCCGCCCTGAACGGCGAGGTTTTGCGGACAAAGCATGATAAAACAATTTATTAGTCGTTTTTTTGACTATCCACTCATTAATGCCTTGAATTTAAATCAGGAAAAACAATGCATATACAACTGCACTCAGAGTTTGATGACATATTACAACCACTTGGAAACAATGCGGCAGAGTTCTTTTTGGCGGCAAGTTTATATCACGCAAGAAAAGTCAGTTTTGCAATGGCCGCTCATATGGCAGGGTTGGACTTTGATAGCTTTAAAACACGCTTGATAGAACATTTTAATAAAGGTTTTATCATAGCTGATGAATGTGTTTTAGAAGATATTCAAGCTATAAAGGAATTGTAACTTTTCGTGAAAATCGTATTGAATACCAGTCCAATAATTTTTTTGAGTAAAATAGACAGTATTAATTTTTTAGCCGATTGTATTGATGAAGTATATGTTCCTAAAGGAGTTGTAGATGAATTGTGCGAATATGAATTACCTTCATTTATTAAGGTTCATACGCTTTCAAAAACAGGCGCAGCTTATGTTAGGGGTGCTTTAGGTCAACTACACCAAGGAGAATTAGAGGCGATTGTCTTGGCACAAGAAATGAGTGTGGATTATGTTGTCCTAGATGATCTATTAGCTCGACGTAAAGCTCAACGATTAGAACTAGGGGTTATAGGCACATTAGGTTTGTTACTTCTATTAGAAAAGCGAAGCGTGCTGTCCGCTGAAGAAACTTGGCATAAAATACGGCAATTAACTGAACAACACGGCATGTATATAGCACCACAAATTCTTCAGCAAATAAAAAATCAACTTTTTTGTATTCACTGAAATAACTCGTAAGATGGGTACGCCCGTACAGTGGATTAACTCGTAAAATGGGTAGAGGCGAAACCCGAAACCCGAAACCCGAAACCCGAAACCAGAAACCCGAAACCAGAAACCCGAAACCCGAAACCCGAAACCCATTATAAGCATCCAATGTGATTAATAGGTTTTGTTATTTCACCATGCTAATGGGTATCGCTATCGCTCTACCTATCTTACGAATTATTCGACTGTTTTTTTTTGTTGGTGTTTCAATGACTCTAATATCGTTTCTTTATCAGCTAGTAGCCTCGATGAAATGCAATGGAATCGAGGTTTCGGAGCAATAATGCATCTTGCTTTAATATTTTTTATGGGCTGATTAACGATTTTTTCAGTCAAGTAGGTTAGGCTAACAGCGTATTATAAATCGTGTTTAGTCTTCTATAGCTTAGCTATTATCTTAATGCGATGTGTATCGTCGATATATATCTTAGTGCGATATATACTTTATCTGTCCATATATCTATTTAATAGGAGATAACCATGCGCTCTACTGCCAAACTATTTGCCACAGGAAGAAGCCAAGCACTTCGGATTCCAAAAGAGTTTCGTTTTCCAGGAGTTGAAGTGTTTATTAGGCGTGATCCTGTGACTGGCGAAGTTATATTGTCGCCCAAACCGACATCCTGGACAGAGTTTTTTGAACTTGCTGATCACACAAAGATTTCTGCTGATTTCATGGCAGATCGTGAAGACCAGCCGAATCAAGAGAGAGATTTGTTTTGAAGCGTTATATGCTGGATACACATATTGCCAGTTACATTATTAAAAATCACCACCCAGAGCTTCGTAACCGACTGTTGTCTGTGCCTATAGACAGTATTAGCATATCTGCAATTACACAAGGCGAGCTTTTATATGGTTTAGCGCGAAAGGGGCGTCCTGCCAACCTTGCAAAACTTATTCGGGAGTTTCTATTTCGTGTTGAGATATTACCTTGGGATGAACAAACAGCCACCGTTTATGGTGATTTTCGGGCATCCTGCACCGCTGCAGGTGTAACTCTTGGAGCACTAGATATGATGATCGCCGCCCATGCAGTAGCAACCAATACAATACTTGTCACCCACGATAAAGCATTTAGCTTAGTTCCAGATAATGTCTTAATTATTGAGGATTGGTATACATAAATCAGCAAGTAGCCTCGATGAAGTGAAACGGAATCGAGGTATTAGATTCGATTATGAACAGTAACAGGGACAGACCACGGTTTATTCGATACTCATAAATGCTGGGCTGAATAATTACCCAGCTTTATGAGTCAATGCAGATTATTCTTTGCCAATAAAGCCTTTAATCGCTCAAGTTCTGCATCTTTCTCTTTGATAAGTCTTAACGCTGCTTCTGTATTCGCCAACGCTGCTTCTTTATCCGCCAACGCTGCTTCTTTATCTGCCAATGCTGCTTCTTTATCGGCTAATGCTGCTTCTTTATCTATTAAAGCTTCATCACGTTCATGCTGAATGCATATTTGTTCACGCAGATAATTCTGTCTTGCTTGATAAGCATGGTAATCACGTTCTTTATCTGAGAATTGTTTTAATGTACTCATGGCTTGCCTCATTTCATTAGTGGTCATCCAGTCTGGCAAAGCAGTCTCATCAGTTAACTGCTCACCTTCTTTGAAGAATCTTACCCAACGTTGTTGCTCATTTTCAACTTGTGGCGAGTTAAACTTCTGCAATTCTAATAACCAAATACCACAATGATTGTTTAGTGTTCTGCCCTTGTTATCCCTGACTTTATAGGTATGGATATAATCAGTATCATCTTTAATTAAATTCTCTGCCAATAGCCATATTGAATAAGTCGGCTTTAACTTGTAATAACTTTCACCCTGTTGTAGCTGTTGGCTATAAATATCTGCCCAATAATATAGGATACGCGCCGGCAAGTTAGCATAACTGACCAGTTGAATTTCAATCTGGTAAATGTTGTCGTCACTATCCTTTGCTTTAACATCAACAATGCTAAGCTTGTCCTCAAGAAATTCTTTGTCATTATAAGGATTCAGAATGTCTACATTGGTTAATGGAGCGGCAATATCTGAACCTATAATGGCATTCAAGAAATGCACTAATAAGTTGCGGTTATCCTCTGCACCTAATAATGCCTTAAATACGCAGTCTATCTTTGGGTCAATTTTATGTTTCATGGTTTATTATAACAATCGAATCTGCATTGGCAATATAGCTTTCGAAACGTGAGTAATAAGATTATCAATCTTACCTAGGCTTCATACAAACTCAGCCAGGTAGACAGCTAGGGTGGGCAATGATTTTCTGCCCACCGCTCTATCGGCAAATGCTGGGCAAACGATAAAACTGTTTGCACACCCTGCATCGCTGTTTGGCGTCAATAGCTTTATCAAAGCAACGCTCAATATCTAAAAAATATACCTCTCTATTGTTAAGTAGTCATGCTGAGACTACAATCTAATTTATTTAATTAATTCTAGAGGTTACTGTATGCATCAAGTAGATACCTATGTCCGTGCTCGTATCGATAGCCAAACCAAAGAGCTGGCTTCTCAAGCTCTTCAATCTATGGGGCTTTCTATTTCAGATGCTATTCGCATGTTAATGTTACGTATTGCGGATGAGCAAAGATTACCTTTTGATGTCAAAGTCCCAAACAAAACAACTTTAGATGCTATTGCAGAACTTGAATCGGGTAATGGTAAAAAGTTAGACAGTTTGGAAGCTCTAATGGCAGACTTGAATGCGGACGATTGAAAGATCTACAGCCTTTAAAAAAGACTTTAAACGCGAATCTAAAGGGAAATACCAGAAGACTCTTAACGATGACTTTTTGGCTGTATTGGTTGTTATAGCTAACGATGGTGTACTTGATGTTAAATATCGAGATCATGATTTAACGGGTGACTGGATAACCTATCGTGAATGTCACATTAAACCAGACCTATTGTTGATATATCGTAAAATAGAAGAAAATTGCTTGCGTCTTGCTAGATTAGGATCGCACAGCGAATTGTTTGGCTAGGCGTAAAGCCGATTCCGAATTAACCATGAATAGACATGAAGAATGCTCCTAAAAAAACATCGGTCATTGCTAGTTGGACAGCGAATGCTCCTAAAAAAACAGCAGTCATTGCTAGTTGAGCAGGGAATGCTCCTAAAAAAACAGCGGTCATTTCTAGTTGGATAGAGAATGCTCCTAAAAAAACAGCGGTCATTGCTAGTTGGACAGGGAATGCTCCTAAAAAAACATCGGTCATTGCTAGTTGGACAGGCAATGCTCCTAAAAAAACAGCGGTCATTGCTAGTTGGACAGGGAATGCTCCTAAAAAAACATCGGTCATTGCTAGTTGAGCAGGGAATGCTCCTAAAAAAACATCGGTCATTGCTAGTTGAGCAGGGAATGCTCCTAAAAAAACAGCGGTCATTTCTAGTTGGATAGGGAATGCTCCTAAAAAAACAGCGGTCATTGCTAGTTGAACAGGGAATGCTCCTAAAAAATCAGAGACGCTTGCAAAGTGAGCTAGGAGTGATGCTAAAAAATCATAGACCTTTGCAAAGTGAAATAGGGATGATGCTACCTAGCAGGATGGGGATTGCAATCCCGTCCTGCCTTAAAGATCCCTTTCAGTAAATTCAATAAGACATCATTTGTCGCAAGACTGACAGATAATAAACCGATCTTAAAAATAAAACGATTTAGCCACACACTAACCCTAACAATAGGTATTCATGAACTACGACATCATCGGCGATATACACGGACAATATGACAAGCTAATAGATCTGTTAAAGCATTTAGCTTATACAGACTGTAACGGTATCTGGTCACATAGCACGCACAAGGCTATTTTTGTCGGTGATCTGATTGACAATAGCCATGTTGACACAGGTATATCCCAGCTTAACACCGTTAAGCTGGTTAAAGCCATGGTAGAAGCGGGATCAGCTTTATGTATTCTGGGCAATCATGAGTTTAATGCCATTGCTTGGTTGACGCCTGATCCTGAAAAGAAAACTATTTTTTTAAGAGAGCATAACGATAACAACCATAATCAACATAAAAACTTTCTTGCTGAGGTGGGTGAGGATTCGCCACTACATCAAGAAATTATCGAATGGTTTAAAACACTGCCGCTTTGGCTGGACTTACCAGCAGGTATTCGAGTGATACACGCGGCATGGATAGAAGAGTATCAAGCCGTTCTTAAACCTTATTTGACTGAAAACAATTGCCTGACTGATGAATTAGTTATAAAAGCCAGTCGTAAGGACAGTCTTGAATATGTGGCTCTTGAAGCCTTATGTAAGGGTTTGGAAATCGAATTGCCCGAAGGTCATGGTTTTAAAGATAAGCATGGGGCTATACGCACCGGCATAAGAATTCGTTGGTGGAAGAATTTAATGGATAGTACTTATAAAGAAGTGGCCTTAGTGCCTGAAGATGCAAGAGAGAGTATTCCTGATTTACCTATTGAACAGCTTGATCTAAGGGTAAAAGCATACACCGGTGTGCCAGTATTCTTTGGACATTATTGGTTCAGCGGAAAGCCAAAACCAGAAGGGGGTAATATTGCTTGCGTTGATTATAGTGCCGGTAAAAGCGGTAATGCTCCTCTGGTCGCTTATCGCTGGGAAGGTGAGTCTGTGTTAACTGAAGCAGGTTTTAGGTTTGCAGTCTAATAAGAGTTTTAAGGATCAAGTTATGTTATTACACATCCCCCATAGTTCTACTGTAATACCAACTGGGATTATTTTTTTAAAAGATATTGAAGAAGATATTGCCAGAATGACCGATTGGTACACCGATGAATTATTTTTTCATCCTAGTTCTGAAATTGTTAAGTTTAACTATTCGCGATTAGTGTGTGATGTTGAGCGTTTTGTTGATAATGAACCCATGGAAAAATATGGACATGGGATTGCTTATGTTAATGATAGTTATGGACAACCTTTAAGAGCTGTGTCGGATGATGATCGACTAAGTATCATTAATCAGTATTACAAACCGCACCATACCCGTTTAAATCAAACCTCTAATCAATTATTATCATTTTTTGAAACAGTCGTTATTGTTGATTGCCATAGTTTTTCAGATACGCCATTACCTCATGAAATTGACACAGGGCTTGCTAGACCTGATTTTTGTTTGGGTATTGATGAGTTTCATACGCCATCGATTTTAGTGGAGCTTTTTATGAGTTATCTTACTGAGTTAGGTTATACCGTTGCTATCAATAATCCGTTTTCTGGCACGCTTGTTCCGCTACATCATTATCATAAAACGACTCAGTTAAAATCGATTATGATTGAAGTCAATAGAAAGTTATATTTAGATGGCACTGATAAGAATGAACATTTTACATCGATAAAATCAGTTATAACGGGCTTACTTAATATCGTAGATCATTATGAGTCGGAAACACTTTAGTGTTAAATCAGAAAATAATGATCCCTATAGACGCCTAAATCATTTGCTGCAAACGAGGCTTTCATGTCTGATCCACTATTGCGTCAATGGAAATGGCAGACCAGGAATTTGATTCCTTAACAGCTACTTCTTATAAGTTAAGTTATACTTCTGTTTAAATTGATGTTTTTCGAGGTTATTATCATGCGTCCTTCTACTGCTTTAAATACTTACCGCGAGCAAATTAGAGCG
>Ga0214236_1000527_pt1 | contig 12014 bp, 10 predicted proteins | sample TroBogypolimnion_11_FD_153074 | JGI IMG/M metagenome (GOLD analysis project Ga0214236, IMG submission 153074) | Freshwater microbial communities from Trout Bog Lake, WI - 28JUL2008 hypolimnion | ecosystem: Environmental > Aquatic > Freshwater > Lake > Hypolimnion/Profundal zone | place: Trout...
TCGCCAGTCTCAATCTCTAGATTTGGAACAGAGTCAGCGCGCGCGCCATGTGAAAGCAAGAGATTGCGGTTGAGCTCGTATGTGTCAGTCCCTTGCGCCGCTGCCTTGATGAAGACATCGCCGATCCAGACCGTATGTGCAGAATTTCCGTTGAGGGCGCCCTTGTAGTTAACGCGGGATCTCGCTCCTGGCACGCCATGTTCAACGTGTACGCGATGCTCGAGATGTTGACCATCTGTTGCAAAGTAAAGGCCGAAGAGCTCGGCATTTGATCCAGGCCCGGTGTATTCAACAGTCGGAGAGATGCGAACGACGGAGCCACCAATACTTACAACGTAGGAGGTGAATGTGGCATCTTTACCGATAATGGCGTGATGCCTAGCAACATGAACTGCGCGTGCGGACCACTCCTGCAGAGTCACAAAACGGAGATTTGCTCCGGGAGCGAGATTGAACTCAATCTCCTCTGCCAATACGCCTTCACCGCTATTTTCTATCACGAGAGTGGCGTGACTATTTGTACCGGCGTTCACCTGCACTCGAGATATCTCAGGAGTCATATCCAACATTTTGCGAATGAGAAAGATAGGGAGAGCGATCTCTGCATCCTTCTCAATTGTGACAAGAAGCACCTTTGATACGCCATCGCGGACTCGACGGATAATGTGATCATCGTTCGTGGAGATCGGCGGAAGCGCCACGGCATCTTCCACTGTAATCACCACTCCTGCAGGAATATCTGCAGGTTCTAGCGAGATTCGATCATGCAGTTCAACAGAAGTCTCGTGGAGTCCTGCTAAGCGGTTCAAGGGTGTAAAGCGCCAAGGCTCTTCGCGACCCGTTGGAACCATATAATTTGTACTTGTTGCAAGTGACATTAGCCAACAGCGCCTTCCATTTGAAGTTCGATAAGGCGATTAAGCTCAAGGGCATATTCCATCGGCAATTCACGAGCGATCGGCTCAATGAAGCCGCGCACGATCATCGCCATCGCTTCATCTTCCGACAGTCCTCGTGACATAAGATAGAAAAGTTGATCGTCGCTGATCTTTGAGACGGTGGCTTCATGCCCAATCGAAACGTCATCTTCACGGATATCTACATAAGGGTATGTATCCGAGCGGGAGATAGTGTCGATTAATAGCGCATCACACTTAACGGTCGACTTAGAGTGATGTGCACCAGGCAAGATTTGAACGAGTCCGCGGTATGAGGTTCGCCCTCCCCCGCGTGCAACAGATTTCGAGATGATTGTTGAAGAAGTGTAAGGAGCTGCGTGAACCATTTTTGAACCAGCATCCTGGTGCTGTCCTTCGCCTGCGAAAGCAATGGAGAGAGTTTCACCCTTAGCATGTTCGCCCATCAAAAATACAGCAGGGTATTTCATAGTCACTTTTGACCCAATATTTCCATCAATCCACTCCATCGTCGCACCTTCGGCACAGGTGGCGCGCTTGGTGACGAGGTTATAGACATTGTTCGACCAGTTTTGAATAGTTGTGTAACGAACGCGGGCGCCTTTTTTCACGATGATCTCAACAACTGCCGAGTGGAGAGAATCGGATGAATAAATAGGTGCGGTACAACCTTCGACATAATGAATATATGAACCTTCGTCGGCGATGATCAGCGTACGTTCGAACTGACCCATATTTTCGGTATTGATACGGAAGTAGGCCTGAAGTGGAATGTCAACGTGGACGCCCTTAGGAACATAAATGAATGAACCGCCAGACCAGACCGAAGTGTTGAGAGCTGCAAACTTATTGTCGCCGACTGGAATAACGGTGCCAAAATACTCACGGAAGAGCTCTTCATGTTCGCGCAGCGCTGTATCGGTATCAACAAAGATCACGCCCAGCTTCTCTAAATCTTCGCGGATGGAGTGATAAACCACTTCAGATTCATATTGCGCTGCAACGCCCGAAACTAAACGATTGCGCTCAGCGTCAGGAATTCCCAAACGGTCATAGGTATTGCGAATATCTTCTGGAAGATCTTCCCAACTTGTGGCTTGCTTTTCGGTTGAACGCACAAAGTATTTAATAGTGTCGAAGAAGATACCTGAGAGGTCAGAACCCCATGAAGGCATTGGCTTCTTTTCAAAGAGAGCGAGTCCCTTGAGGCGCAGGTCCAGCATCCACTGTGGCTCTGACTTCTTCGCTGAAATGTCGCGCACAACATCCTCATTGAGACCACGTCTGGAATTGGCACCAGCTACATCTGAATCAGACCAGCCGTATTCATACGTACCGATTCCATCGAGTTCTGGGTGGAGGGTTGTATCAGTCATGCGAGTGCTCCCTTTTTAGACTGTGTCGCGCCGGGTTGGGTAATTGTGTTTGTTGGAATAAAAGTTGTGCAGATTCCGTCGCCGTGAGCGATCGTGGCGAGGCGCTGAACATGTGTTCCTAGTACTCGCGAAATGGCTTCGGTTTCGGCTTCGCAGAGTTGTGGGAATTCCGAGGCGACATGAGCGATTGGACAATGATGTTGGCAGAGTTGAATTCCCGGAGCTGTCTCTTTGCTCTCTGCTGCATAGCCTTCTGAGGTAAGAAATTGCGCGAGCGCAGCTGCTTTCTTCTCGCTGGAGTTGGCACCACTAATTGCCTTACCAACGCGACGTTCGATATCGGCGGCACGGCTCGCAGCAAATTCATTGACTCCATCGTGTTCTTTAAAGGTAGCCATAAAGCGAAGTGCCGATAAAGCCAGATCATCATATGAATGCTCAAACTTTTCGCGGCCAAGATCGGTTATTACAAAGACCTTTGTTGGCCTTCCTCTGCCGCGTAAAGATGTCGTGACACGGTGCGGATCGCGTGCTTCTAACAACCCAGTTGCGACCAGAAGATCAAGGTGGCGCCGGATGCCGGCAGGAGTGAGTTGGAGCCTCGCCGCTAAATCAGCTGCACTTTGGGGTCCATTTTCCAGGATAGAGCGCGCAACCAGATCCCTGGTCTTGTCCTCGCTCTTTTTCACAACAATAGTGTTGCGTAATTCCCTCATTTACGCCACTCGAAGGGCCGTGGCTCGCCCAGCGCCCTGGCCAAGCGTCAATCGCCCCTGAGGGCAATAGGCTACGAGCGTGAATTTAGCCAGCCTGATCTATTCCGCCCTCGTGGTTCTTCAGGTGGGACTCCTGGTCACAGGTGGAGCGGTTCGACTTACTGGATCCGGTCTGGGATGCCCCACCTGGCCAGAGTGCGTCTCCGGTTCAATCGCACCAGTCCCACACCAGGCACAGGGAACTCTCCACTCGTGGATCGAGTTCGGCAATCGCCTTCTTACCTTTCTCCTTGTCGTCGCAATCATCGCCGCTGTTATCGGAGCGATCCGCTGGGGTCGTGGTCGTAGTGATTGGAAGATGATCCGTCTACTTGCCCTCACCCAATTGGCCGGCATCGTGGCTCAAATCGTGCTCGGTGGAATAACCGTGCTCACTAAATTGAACCCATTCTCTGTATCGGCTCACTTTCTGCTCTCGATCGCGCTCATCCCGTCGACCCTCTCCCTCAGGGAGCGGATCTTCGCTAAGGCACGGACCACAGTTTTGCCGACAACAAAATTGTTGATTCAGATCCTCACGCTGCTCAGTGTCGTCGTTATAGCTCTAGGCACCCTGGTGACCGGGAGCGGTCCGCACGCAGGAGATATTCAAGCAAAGCGATATCACATCGATCCGCGTCAGATCTCATGGATGCATGCTGATTCCGTAATAGCGCTGATCTGCCTCACCATCGCCCTCTATTTAGTGATCAAGGTTTCCGAACCTGCAGAAACCCAATCCTTTATCGGAAAGAAAGTTCTCCTCTTCTTGGCAGTGTGTCTCGGCCAAGGTGCCATCGGATATATTCAATACTTCACTCATCTTCCCGAAGCCCTCGTCGCCGCGCATCTTTTAGGAGCGGGGTTAATGTGGCTAACGATTTGGAATGTTGGATTTAAAGCAAACGCCTTCAGCCGTTCAAAGTAATAAAACAGGGAGATAGGTCGATATGGATCGCAATGTATGGAGTCAGTCCGACGATAGCGCAGTAACAATCGCGCGAGCTCTCGCTATGGATAGCGTGCAGAAAGTGGGCAATGGCCACCCAGGCACCGCAATGTCTCTCGCCCCTGTTGCGTACACCCTTTTCCAACGCTTTCTAAAGCACGATCCATCTGATTCATCATGGCTCGGTCGAGATCGTTTCGTGCTCTCTTGTGGCCACTCATCGCTTACTCTCTACATTCAGCTGTTTCTATCGGGCTACGGTCTCTCGCTCGATGATCTCAAATCCTTTCGTACCCATAACTCTTTAACTCCCGGTCATCCAGAGTATGGCCACACCAATGGCGTTGAAACTACAACGGGTCCGCTGGGCGCTGGTGTTTCAAATGCAGTTGGAATGGCAATGGCGGCGCGCTATGAAAAAGGTCTTCTCGATCCCGAGGGTGCGACATCGCTCTTCGATCACAATATTTGGGTGATCTGCTCTGATGGAGATTTAGAAGAGGGCGTCAGTGGCGAAGCCTCTTCGTTGGCAGGTACACAAGCGCTCGGTAATCTGAAGATGATTTACGATGACAATCGCATCTCTATTGAGGGAGATACCCACGTCGCATTTACTGAAGACGTAGCTGCGCGCTATCGCTCCTATGGATGGAACGTCATTGAAGTAACTGCCCTCGCCGATGGAAATATTGATCGCGACTCTCTAGAAAAGGCAATGATTACTGCTGAATCCGAGGGCGATCGTCCCACCTTGATCCGCCTCCATAGCGTGATCGCTTGGCCCGCTCCACATGCGCGCGGAAGCGCAGAGTCACATGGTTCTCCACTCGGTCCTGATGAGATCGCTGCTACAAAGGTCTTACTAGGTCTTGACCCAGCGCAAAGTTTTATTGTTCCTGACGATCTACTTGCACACACACGCCAGGTGAAGGAGCGCGGTCAGAAAGCTCACGCCGCATGGAATACCGAATTTGAATCGTGGAAGAGTTCCCACCCAGATCGTGCTCTATTGCTGGATCGCCTGCGCAGCAAATCTCTTCCCGCGGGTTGGGAATCAGCGATCCCGACCTTTCCGGCCGGTAAAGATGTTGCCACTCGTGCCGCATCAGGAAAGATCATCTCGGCTATTGCATCTGTCCTACCCGAGTTCTGGGGCGGTTCAGCCGACCTTGCCGGTAGCAACAACACCACTATCGAAGGAAGCAAGTCTTTCTTGCCCGCAAGTAGCGCCATCGAAAATTCAGATCCATATGGCCGCTTGATCCACTTTGGTATCCGCGAACATGCCATGGGTGGAATCCTTAATGGAATTGCCTTGCATGGCCTGAGCAAGCCATTTGGTGGAACCTTCTTAGTGTTTAGCGATTACATGCGCGGAGCGGTTCGACTCACAGCCCTAATGAATCTGCCCGTCACATATGTATGGACACACGATTCAATCGGTCTAGGTGAAGATGGTCCAACTCATCAACCTGTCGAGCATGTTGCTTCACTGCGTCTGATTCCTAATCTGGCGGTAATTCGCCCAGCAGATGCCAATGAAACCGCTATCGCTTGGCGCGAAATAATCATGCGCGCTAAACCAGCCGGCTTCGCTCTATCTCGTCAAAATCTCCCCGTCATCGACCGCGCGCTGTATGGGAGCGCCGAAGGCGTCGCCCAGGGTGCATACGTAGTAAGCGATGTTGATGGAGTTGCTGATGTCATCGTGATTGCAACCGGTTCTGAAGTTGCCTTGGCGCTCTGCGCGCAAGAGATTCTCAAAAACGAGGGCATCCGTGCCCGCGTTGTGAGCGCTCCCTGCTTGGAATGGTTCGAAGAGAATGATGCTGCATACAAGGAAGCGGTATTGCCGGCCGCGGTCAAAGCACGCGTGAGTGTAGAAGCCGGGGTCACTGCGGGTTGGCGTGAGTATGTTGGAGACGCAGGTGTCTCGATCGGCCTCAACCATTTCGGTGCATCCGCTGGCGCAGGAGTGCTATTCAAAGAGTTTGGCTTTACACCAGAGGCGGTCGTGGCGGCAGCTAAGGAATCCATCGCAAAGGCGGGAAAGTAATGCCTTCAAATCTTCAAGCAGTGAGCGACGCTGGCGTTTCAATTTGGCTCGATGATCTCTCGCGCGATCGCTTGCAGACCGGAAGCCTGGCAGAGCTTATTTCCACCTCAAGCGTAGTCGGAGTCACTACCAATCCCAGCATCTTCTCCTCTGCAATTAAAGGCTCCCTGCTATACAAAGACGAAGTATTGGCCCTCAAAGCCCAAGGCGTAGATACTGCTGCAATTGTTACTGCTTTAACTACGGCAGATGTAATGGCAGCATGTGATCTCTTTGCGGATATTTTCAACTCATCGCACCACGTTGATGGCCGCGTCAGTATCGAGGTCGATCCCTTCTTGGCGCACCAAACGCAACCAACTATTGCAGAGGGTAAGTCACTCTGGAATTTGATCAGTCGCCCAAATCTCCTGGTAAAAGTCCCCGCGACAATCGCAGGACTCCCCGCAATTCGCGAACTTACGGCAGCTGGTATTAGCGTTAACGTCACTTTGATCTTCTCTGTGGAACGCTACAAATTAGTCATGGATGCCTACCTTGCCGGTCTCGAAGATCGCCTCGCTGCCACTTTACCTATCAACGAAATTCACTCCGTGGCATCTTTCTTTGTATCTCGGCTCGATACCGAAATTGATAAGCGCCTTGACGCGATTGCCCCACACTCACCGCTGCGTGGCGCCTCTGCCATTGCAAATGCGGTCCTCGCGTACGAGGCATTCCTTTCTGTCATCTCTTCGCCGCGTTGGCAAGCGTTGGTAGCGCACGGAGCAAATCAACAACGGCCACTCTGGGCTTCAACCGGCGTCAAAGACAAGGCCTACGACTCCACCCGGTACGTCATTGAACTCATCGCGCCACATTGTGTAAACACCATGCCAGAAGCAACCCTGAATGAAGTCCGCGCACATGGTGCGGTTCGAGGTGACACGATCACTCCGGCGATTGCAGGTGCACACGCTCACTTCGCAGCGCTCCATGCTGCTGGCATAGATCTCGCTGATGTAGTTGAGTTTCTTGAAGTAGATGGAGTGAAGAAATTTGCCGATGCCTGGCAAGAACTACTAGACAATGTGAGTGCGGTTTCCTAAATGATTACTGTTTCCGGTCCTGCTTTACAACTTGCCACTACGGCAACAAAGAATTCCCTTAACGAAATTCTCTCTCGCTTAGCGGCCAAAGATCACACTCTGTGGGGGCCAGAGGCGCAAGCCGAAGCAGCCGTCCGCTTAAATTGGATCGACCTTCCGACATCTTCACGAGCCTTGCTTCCAGAACTCGATGCCCTCACCGCGTGGGCGCGCAGCAAGCAAATTTCGACAATCGTTCTGGCGGGAATGGGTGGCTCTTCTCTCGCCCCGGAAGTAATCGCCAAGAGTTACAACAAAAACCTCACCGTTTTGGACACAACCGATCCCGATCAGATCAATGCCGCTATCCCTTCTGATCTCGCCCATAGCCTCGTCGTCGTGGGTTCCAAATCTGGATCTACCATCGAGACCGCTTCTCATAAGGCTTTTTTTACCAAGATATTCCACGATGCAGGGCTTAACCCGGCAGAACACTTTGTCATTGTCACCGACCCAGGTTCACCCCTAGATAAATCGGCGCGTGCCGATGGTCTGCGTGTAATAAATGCAGATCCCAGCGTTGGGGGCCGTTACAGCGCACTCTCCGCATTTGGTTTAGTTCCTGCTGCTTTGATTGGCGTAGATGTTTCGATCTTGATCGATGATGCAGCCGCTGCTGCGGAAACTTTCGTAAAGCCCGATTCCGTCGCCGTGCGGGTTGCCGCCACCATATTCGACAAGGGTGAACAGAACGTTGCATTCTTCGACGCAGGTTCAGATCTACCTGGGATCTCTGACTGGATCGAGCAGCTTGTTGCTGAGTCCACTGGAAAGAATCAAATGGGACGCCTTCCGATCGCTATTGAATCTGAAAATGCAGAGATCGCAGGAGTCGCTTTAAAGATCGGTTTTCAAGCCGGAACCCGAGCAGATCTCACAGTTCTGGGAACGCTCGGAGAACAATTCATCCTGTGGGAGTGGGTAACTGCGCTCCTGAGTTACAGCCTTGCGGTCGACCCATTTAATCAACCCAATGTCACCGAAGCAAAGGAGCGCACGGGCGCTCTTCTTTCAACATGGAATGACGGAAAGGTCCCACGGCTGAAGGCATCATTTGAAGATGATTTGCTCGCCGTGTATAGCACTTCAACTGAAAAGAGCCTTTCTGGCCAGCTACATGATTTTTTTGCGCACTCCTGTCATTACGTCGCGATCATGGCATACCTCGCTCGTGGGATTGATAACCAAGCTCCATTGATTCGTGATCTGGTTGCGCGCAAGAGCGGTAAGGGAACGACCTTTGGTTGGGGTCCACGTTTTCTGCACTCCACCGGGCAATTCCATAAAGGTGGACAACATAATGGAGCTTTCTTACAGATTACAGGCGAGAACGAGATTGATCTTGTTATTCCCCATCAGAATTTCTCATTCCATACTTTGCTCATGGCGCAAGCACTTGGAGATGGTCAGGCGTTATCAGATCGTTCATTCCCTTTGATGCGCATCCACCTCAAAAAGAGGGAAGCTGGATTAAATGCTCTGCTGGCGGAACTAAAACAGATTTAGTCGTCGCCGCGCAATTTTGATAATGCATCGCCAAGGATCTTTTCGGCTTCTGCCTCGCTGCGACGCTCTTTAACGTAAGCCAAGTGAGTCTTGTATGGCTCATTCTTAACAGGTAGCGGTGGCTTATCTTTATCTAAGCCAGCGGGATAACCACAGCGCGGGCAATCCCACTCGTTGGGGATCGTTACTGTTCCATCTTCGGCAAATGAGGGACGGGTCTCGTGGCCATTGGCGCACCAGTAGGAGACACGAAAGCGAGCTATCGCCTCGCCACGCTCTGCCTCGCCCATTGGGCCGGCACCGACGCGACTACCGCGGATTGCACTTCCTGCCATTTTTACTCCCTTTAGATTTTCTTACGCGTGAAAAACTTTTTACTTCAGGTACAGACTCAGGGTGACTACCCCAGCAAACCAGAGGCCACCAACGACGATGGTAATGCGATCTAGGTTCTTCTCTACAACGGATGAACCGCCATAGTTAGAGGAGATACCGCCGCCGAAGAGGTCAGAGAGACCGCTTCCTTTGCCCTTGTGGAGCAGAACCAAGAGGATCATGAGAACGCTGGTAATCACCAGAAGAATTGATAAAGCTAAAACCACGGTCATGCTCCTTTTATTTCCTACTAATCCAAGCCTATAAAAGGCGGGTTTAGATGAACTCGATGAGGGTCATTTAGACTCTTTCGAGCCAGGGGCTAAGGATAGCGTCTAATTACGAGGTCGCTACGCGGTGGAACTTGGCGATTCGGGCAAATTCCTCAGGATCCAGGCTCGCTCCCCCGACTAGCACACCGTCAACATCGCTTTCGCGCATAATATCGACGATATTTGCCGACTTCACCGAGCCCCCGTAGAGAATTCGCGCAGCAGCGGCGATCTCCTCGCTACCGATGGATTTGAGTGCTTCGCGGATGGCGGCACAGACCTCTTGGGCATCGGCTGGAGTCGCTGTCTTACCAGTTCCGATAGCCCAGACTGGTTCGTAGGCGAAGACAACCTTTTTGAGATCCGGTTTATGTAATCCGTGAAGTGATTCGGTTAATTGATTGACTACAAATTCGACCTGCTTGCCAGATTCGCGGATAGCGAGATCTTCTCCGATGCAGAGAATCGGAATCATCTCATTGATAAGCGCTGCCTTCGCCTTGCTTGCAACCAGCGTGTTGCTCTCATTATGAATAGTGCGGCGCTCAGAGTGACCGACCAGGACATAGGTGCATCCCAACTTGTTCAACATCATTCCAGAGATATCGCCGGTAAATGCGCCAGATACATCAGGCGAGAGATCTTGCGCTCCATAGGTCAGACGTAAACGGTCTCCATCAATCAAGGTCTGTACCGAACGAATATCGGTAAAAGGAGGGAAGATAGCGACGTCAACGGCGTCGTAATCCTTCTCTTCCAGTGAGTAAGAGAGCTTCTGAGTTACAGCTATGGCCTCGAGATGATTGAGATTCATCTTCCAGTTTCCCGCGATCAGTGGCTTACGCATGATTTAAAACCTCAATCCCTGGGAGTGGTTTACCTTCTAAGTACTCTAGCGAAGCGCCACCGCCGGTAGAGATATAACCAAACTGATCATCTTTAAAACCAAGTGCTCGCACCGCCGCAGCTGAGTCTCCTCCGCCAACGACAGAAATCCCCTGGACCTTCGTCAGGCTTTCTGCAACAACTTCAGTGCCATGGGCGAAGTTGGGAAATTCGAAGACTCCCATTGGACCGTTCCAAAAAACGGTATGACATTTTTCGATCGCAGCGCCAAATGCGGCAGCGCTTGCAGGGCCAATATCAAGGCCAATTTGATCCGCTGGAATTGCATATGCACTGACCAAGGTAGGTGTGGCATCTGCCGCAAAGGCGGGGGCAACGACGATATCGGTGGGAAGCAATAACTCGACGCCAAGCTTCTTAGCTTCGTGGAGCAGTTTCTTCACATCGTCGATCAGATCTAGCTCAACCAGAGACTTTCCAATTTCGTGACCTTCTGCGGCGAGGAAGGTAAAGAGCATTCCACCACCAATAGCCAAGACATTTACCTTGTCGAGCAAGTTCTTGATTACGCCTATCTTGTCGGAGACCTTTGCTCCGCCGAGTACTACGCCATAAGGGCGATCAGGGTTCTCGGTTAACTTCTTCAGAACCCCGATTTCGGCGGCGACGAGAAAACCGGCGGCGCTGGGAAGAATTTTGGCGATGTCATAGACCGATGCGTGCTTACGATGCACTGCTCCAAATCCATCACTTACGAAGAGATCTATCCCGACAGCTAATTGAGCGGCAAGCGCTGCACGCTCTGCCTCGTCCTTAGATGTTTCTGCAGCTTCGTAGCGAATATTTTCTAGAAGCAGTATTTCCCCTGGTTGGAGAGCGGACTTCTTCGCATCAACTTCTGCTCCAACGATCTCGGATGAAAAGAGAACTGGAGAGCCAAGAAGATCACCCAATCGATGTGCGACAGGAGCAAGAGTCATATCTGGATTGCGTTCACCCTTGGGACGACCAAGGTGAGCGGTGATAACGACGCTAGCACCGTTATCGATTAGATATTTAATGGTGGGCAACGAAGCCCGAATGCGACCGTCATCGCGGATGACACCCTCTTTAATAGGGACATTAAGGTCGCATCGGAGCAGAATTCGCTTTCCTGCCACATCAAGTGATTGAAGCGCAGTAAAACTCATTAGAGAGATTTACCTACAAAGGTGACGAGGTCGACGAGGCGATTAGAGTAACCCCACTCGTTGTCATACCAACCAAGAACCTTGGCGGTCGATCCGATTGTCTTTGTGAGCCCGGCATCGAAGATGCAAGAACTTGGATCGGTGACGATATCTGCTGAAACGATTGGGTCTTCGGTGTATTGCAAGATTCCCTTAAGTGGACCTTCAGCGGCCTTCTTCATCGCAGCGTTAATCTCGGCTGCAGTTACCTCGCGAGCGAGTTCGACGGTGAGATCGGTAGCAGAACCTGTTGGGACTGGTACGCGAAGTGCATATCCATCGAGCTTCCCTTTGAGGTTGGGTAAGACCAAACTGATCGCCTTGGCGGCGCCAGTAGAGGTAGGAATGATCGAGACAGCACCGGCGCGCGCGCGACGGAGATCCTTATGTGGCTGATCGTGAAGAGATTGGTCATTTGTGTACGCGTGAACTGTAGTCATCAAGCCCCGAACGATGCCGAACTCTTCATCGAGAACCTTTGCCATTGGAGCAAGGCAGTTGGTTGTGCATGAAGCGTTAGAAATAATGTTATGTGAGGCTGGATCGTACTTCTCGTCATTTACGCCCATCACGATGGTGATATCTTCATCGGTAGCAGGAGCAGAG
>Ga0214236_1000541_pt1 | contig 11782 bp, 34 predicted proteins | sample TroBogypolimnion_11_FD_153074 | JGI IMG/M metagenome (GOLD analysis project Ga0214236, IMG submission 153074) | Freshwater microbial communities from Trout Bog Lake, WI - 28JUL2008 hypolimnion | ecosystem: Environmental > Aquatic > Freshwater > Lake > Hypolimnion/Profundal zone | place: Trout...
TAAAGTCTTAATATATACTATTACATGGGAATAATCCCTAAACTTTAAAGGACAAAAATGAACTTAATTAACCTTTCTCAAGAACTTGTAGAAGCTATTTTTCAACATTTAATTAAAAAGCCTTATGAAGAAGTGGCTCATTTAATTGATCCATTGAAAGCCCAAGCTGCCCCTCAAATTCAAGCTGCTCAAGTTGCTTCTACAGATGCTCCTGCTGCTGTAGATGCTCCTGTAGATGCTCCTGCTGTTGATCCAGCAACTTCTACAGTTCAATAAAAATGTCTTGGGAAGCTGTTTTCGCAGGGTTAACCCTACTTTATTTTATAACTAGCGGTTTTATTGGTTATTGGACTAATAGCATCGCTAAAAGTCAAGATAATTTAAGTAAATCCCAGGGGCAATTAGCCAAAGATTTAAAAAATCTTGAGGTAATGCTTCCCAATTCTTATGTAAAAAAAGAAGATATTAATACCAGACTTGATAGAATTGATGATGTATTAGGAAAAATCTTTGATAAACTTGAAAAAAAGGCAGACAAATAATGTTTAAAAAGATTTGTGCTTTATTAAGTCGAAAAGTTGAACCATTATCTCCAGAGCCAATGTTTCCAATTAAAAAAAGACCTACAATCAAAAAAGCAACAACCAGAAGTGTTGCCAAAAAATCAGTCAAGCCACCAGCAAAGAAAGTGGTAAAAGATGGTAACAAAAAGACCACCAGTAAAAAGAAGTAGAGTAACTACTAAATCCAAAGACAATATTGATAAGGCAATTGACCTTATAAAATGGGTAGATAACCCCTTTAAACTTTTTGCAGTAATACTATTATCCATAGTATTTTTCATTGGGTATTTTGCTTGGGATAGTCGACAAACCATACTAACAGCTATTTCCAATACCAATACTATTCCCAAATTAAGAACCCAGGCTGAAATATTGCCTATATCTCAGAAATTATTACAAGATTTAGATGCCCAAGTTGTAGTAGTAAATGAAGTAAATTTAACCACCAATCTCAGAACTACCATAATTGCACTTTCTCAATCAGAAAGAAATCATGCTATGGAAGGTGTTGAATCTACCTTAATTTCCCCAGATCAAGGAAGAAATAAAGCTATAGTGGCAATGATGGCTGGAGAGGTCTATTGCGATGATTACAGCCCAAATTCTAAGGTTGGAGCATGGGAAGCTAGTCTAGGTGTCAAATATATGTGCCGAGGCTCTGTACCACCGCCTATGGGTCAATTTGCTGGTTATGTAGCTGTAGGCTTTAAAGATAAGCCAAATGATTTGACAGCAGCCAAAACTAGGATTAATTTAGCATCTACACAAATGGCAAAGTAATATGGATAATGAAAGATTATTCTGGATTATTTTAGGAATAGCTGCCTGGTTATTAATTGGCTATTTTATGGGCGCATTTATATGAAAATTTTAAAAGATATTTTGACTGAAGATGACAATACTACTTACTGCGCTGCAAGAGTTTGCTCTATTGCTTGCGTATTTGGTTTTCTTGTTATTTGCCTTATTCATGTTTGGCATGGTGGCACTATTGATTTTGATAAGTTGGGTTTGGGATTGGCTACTACGCTTGGTGGGTCTGGAATAATGATTGGTGCTAAAGCTGCCACCCAAAAAACTGAATAATGTTTATTTCAACCTATATAAAAATTGCCATTTTTCTATGTATTTCTTTGGGAAGTGCATACATTACCCATAAAATTGATGAATCAAACTATTTAGAGCAGGTTAATGACCAGATTAGACAAGCGGTTGAGCATGAAACTCAGGTAGTAAATGACCAGGCTGCTATTAGTCAAAAAACCCAAAAGGACAAAGATGAACTCCAAAACCGCTATGATGTTGCTATTACTGAACTTAGGGGGTTGCGCCAACAATCTGCCACCCAAGGAAATGAACCCACCACCCCTTCAATATCAAGTAAAGGACTCAGATTACTTGAACCAGATGCTGAAGTTCTTATCGGATTTGCAAAACAATGCGCCAATACCGAATTAGAAAGAAATGATGTCATTAATAAATATAATGCTTTAATGGTGAAATAATGGAATATTCTAAAGATGGTGCTCACCTTACTGAGCAATTTGAAGGATGCAAACTTACTGCTTATCCTGATCCTGCTACTGGTGGCGATCCTTGGACTATTGGTTATGGGCATACTGGCAACGATGTATACCCAGGCTTAACTATTACCCAAGAACAAGCTGAAGAATTGCTTATGAAAGATGTCCAGAAGGCTGCTGCTGATGTCAATGCAAAAGTAACTACCGATATGAACCAAGGCGAATTTGATGCCTTGGTGGACTTTGTATTCAATTGTGGTGCAGGTAACTTTAATGGCTCTACCTTATTAAAAAAAATTAATGAGGGAGATATGGAAGGCGCAGCCCAAGAGTTTGATAAATGGGATATGGCTGCTGGTAAGCATTTGGCTGGTCTTTTAAGGCGCAGACAAGCTGAGACTGCGGAATTCTTGTCCAACCTTGCATGAGTGCTGATTATTTTGATGATGCCTCGGATATGGAAGAATTACATAGAAATCTAGCAATAAAAAATATTCGAGATCAAAAAAAGAATCTTTTTAACGGTCATTGTTTATATTGCAATGACACTATTTCAGAAGGCAGATTTTGTAGTCAAGAATGCCGAGAAGATTGGGAAATGGAAGAAAACTTAAAGAAAATCAAAGGCTTGAGATAAGCCCTGCAAGCTGTATTATTTGCATTAAATAGACTCTAATTTCTTGATTTTTAGCAAATTGATCGGCATTATCGTTAATTTTTTGAGCAATGCCAAGACTGTCAATTAAATCTTTAAATTCTTTATCGGTAATAAGCCCAGAATCAAATTGGGCTTTATATCCTTTGGCTTCTCCAGCTAATTCTTGAATATTCATCTTGGCTTATTTCCAGTAACTTTTTGAATTGATTCTGCGCTAGATTCAATTATATTCATCTTTGCTTTGCAATAAGCTGGGCTTGGGTTGTCAATCTTATGTAAACCATCCACCAACTTGTACAAGTCATTTACCAAGGCGATTTCCTGGTCATTGTCTGGAAGATATTGACTGTAATTTTTAAGTTCTAGGGTCTGTGTATACATAATGTATACATTTAATTTTGAGCAATCAACCAATTGAGCCTGGGTGCGAATGCGGTTGACATAGCTATATTCTATAGGGTCAAAGCTGCCAATCATTAAAGAGCACCCAGATAACATAAGAATTGGCAAAAACTTAATCATATATTCCAGCTTCCATTAATTTTTTTCTTAATCTTTGAATTTCTGCTTGCATAATTTGTAATTGATGTCTTAGCATGGATTCGGTATCTTCTTTATCCATAACATTAGCACCGCTATTGACAATCACAACTGGTTCAGTCATAGCTGCAATCCGATCTTCTGAGGTAAATGTAGTCATTTTTTTTGCAGATAAATCATCAGCAATATTGCAATCATAAATATCCAAAAGATGATTCCAGTAGTCAATAAAAATCCAAAAATCAAATCCATAATCATTTTTTTGCTTTCCTGGCGGCAATTTCTTGCTGCAATATGTACCAAAACTGAGATTTAATTATCATGCCCATCCCCCTAGTCTAATGGCAAATCGCATAGCCGATAGCAATACTACTGATGCAATCACCATTATTGCAATAGCTACCTTATCTGCCCAGTTATTCTGCATAATTTACAGTATTAAAAATAATGTTTTGAATAATTACATCCATTTCAATTGCGGTGTCATACAACTGTTTTCTACCTTGAATTTCAGGATTTGCATTTAACATTTCTAATCGGTTGGTTAATTTTTTAAGATCAATAATCTGTTGACTAATTTCTGTGTTCATTTTATCTGTCCTTAAAGTGAATGAATATTACAAAAATAAAGCCAGTAATTACCACCAGGGCAAAATACATGGCTTCATCATTGCTCATTTAATTCTCGCTACTTTCGCTTGTTTTAATGCTTGCTCATAGAGTTCTTTGGCATGGTCATCCAAATTTCTTAATGGCAAATTTTGATAATACTTCCATTTATCTTTGTACTCTTGGAGTTCAGATGGCGGTATCCAACCATATTGATTTTTCCAGCGCAAAGCAATGTCAGTACCAGATGCTGTCCATATATAAGGTGTTCTCATGATTTTCCTTTAAATTGATAAAGCAAACATACAACCAAAAATAATGCCAAAAACTAAAACACCAAGGGCTTCGACCCACAAAGGGATATTCCAACTGTCATAAAACATATTAATCTCCTAATCTTGACTGTGATTTATTAAGCATGGCAAATACTTGATTGGCATTAGAAGCAGCATAGTCTGGACAAACTGGATATTCATTTCCATCGCTGCGAACTGCCATCCAACAACCAGGGATTGATGCCTTTACCCTGGGATTATATTTTTCAGGTACTAAGTAAACTTCCACTATTTTCATGATTGACTCCTTGGAATTGAACCAACTAAATTACCTTCCATTACTTCAAAAATAATTAACTTTGCTCTATTCAAAGACTGTCTGGCTCTTTCATCCATGCCAACAGCAATTTCTTCCTGGGCATCACTCATAATGCTGGCAGCGCACATAAGAGCACCAGAAAATTGATAGCTAAGAGATTCTTTGACGCTTGATAAAAAAGCATCTGGATCACAACCATACATTTGATTTACTTGACTCATTTTGATTTCCTTTCGTGAATAATCAAACTACATAAGAAGTATTACATAGATGTATTATAGGCACAAGTATTATTTTTACTTGTTGCTTTTTTGCATAGGGTGGAGTCCCTATCTCTCACGAAAGGTCTGGCATTGCACCAGAAGGTAATTTTTGGGTGTACCACTCCCAGAAATAGGGACTCCAAGATCATTTTAGCTTAAAAAGGAATATCTTCATCTAAATTGGTTAAATTAACACCCTTTTGAGGGCTTTGAGAAGGTTTTGAATCTTCTGAAGGCTTACCCCCTAACATCTGCATTGTGCTTCCTATGACCTTTGTAGAGTACTTCTCGACACCAGTATTCTTGTCGGTATACTTCTCAGTCTTAAGTTTGCCTTCAACATAGACTGAACTGCCTTTTTTGAGGTAGTCACCAGCGATTTCAGCCAGCTTTCCAAAAAAGACTACATTGACCCATTCAGTTACTTCTTTCTGCTCACCCTGCTTATCTTTGTATTTCTCTGTACAAGCAACTGAAATATTGGTTACTGGGCTGCCATCTGGAAAAGACCTTTGTTCTGGGTCTTTTCCTAAATTGCCCACAATAATTACTTTATTTACTGATGCCATGATTATTTAACCTCGCTTGTTAATACATCACCATTTTCAACACCAATAATGAATTGAATAAGTTTTCTATAGCTAGAAATTTTGTTTTTAAGATCTACTATTTGTTTATTTTCTATTCTTAAACTTTCTTGTAATTTATCTAAAACAGATATGTGATGCTTTAATTCTTCAATTTTTTGTTCATATCTTTGAATTGAAGCACTAAGACTGTCATTGTGTTGCTCAAGCATTTTTGCTTTTTTTTGCCAATTGATATTTTCTGCATTTGATTTCATGATTTATCCTAACTCAATGATTAATTGTTCAACTTCTTCCAAAAACTGCTTTACCTCTTGCTCCATCAACTTAATTAATTGCTCATCCCTATAGGCTTTAACAATCAATAAGCGACTCTTTTCAGGCATTCTTGGATCGTAAGATACAAAATCGCACCATTCCCAATCCATTACCCAGATTTGCCCTTGTACTTGTTTGACATACTCAGTAGGCACAATCTTGTTTCGCCAATATTTAACATGAGTATGACTATCAGGGCATTTGATTTCCACACCGCCATTGGGAGTTGCGATCCGATCTGGAGAGCAGCCAACCCAAGGAATACTAGAGTGTTTCCAAAAACCTGTCTTGTCTAATAATGTTTCACATGAAACCTCATAAGCCATAGCAGCTTTTTCTTCTGTCTCCACACCCCATTCCATGCTTGGGTTTGAATAAGACTCACCAATTTCACCAGTAAGTCTTTCAATTGCCAGGCGAGTTTTGTATTTTTCCCTAGTAACAGACTCAGCACCACCTTTACCTTTAGCCATAACAGCATCTAGGTTAGAAGCTGATACATACCCCAGGCGAACCTTTTTCCATTCATCTGTACCCTGTTCTACATGGATAGAATCTTGAATAATCATGATTGTGCTCCAAGCAATTCAGCTTTGCGAATATCTTTGGCTTTGACCAACTCTGGCAATTCGCCTAAAGTTTTGACCGCAGCAATGTAGACCTTTTTTAAAGCATCTTCGCTTAAAGCAGACATAATTTTGTTGATATAAGGGTCAATACTGGGTGGCTCTGCGCCTGTAGTGGAATCAATGGCATCATGCTCAACAATCTCCAGGGCTGCCATCCAAAGGTATCTGCGTTGATAAGTCTCAACTGCACCAATGTTTTGCACCTCATGACAGCCTTTTAAGTTGGCTGATCCCATTGGACTTTCAATTTCTATTTTGTCACCTGAATCAATGTCAACAATAGCCATTTTTGCTTGTTCAACATTAAAACTAACAATGCCACAAAGACCATTGTTTTCAAATACTCCTAAAGCTGGAATCAAAAAGTCGGCAAGTTCAAAATAGTTGTACTTGGCAAAATCATTGCGACCCGATTTTTTTAACTTTAAAAGATGAAATTCTTTTCTAGCTTGATTTAATTTTTTGTAAATAGTACTCATGTTTATTACCTTTCTTGATGATTAATCTAAATAACCGCTTGATAAATTTTCTTCTGCATGACTAATTGCATAGTTCTCCATGTAGTCATAAGCCATTGACCACAATTTCCTACCCAAAGCCTCAAAATCAATATCCACATGAGGTTTTGATAACATTTCCTCAATGATTGCTTGATCTTCTTTTTTGGCTTCTGAAATGCCTTCTGAGAAATTTGAATACTTTTTTATGCTGTATTCATCTTCCATGAGTTCAGCAACTCGATCATTGATCTTGTCTGAATCATCATCTTCTGGTTCGTAATACCGATTATTGTTGTACATATTTATCTACCTTTCGTGAGTTGATATAAGAAGTATTACACACAACTATTACAATTGCAACAACTTTTGTGTAAAAATGCCACATGACTGAAATTACTTTGGAACTACCGCTTCCACCCACTATAAATAGCTATTGGGGATTCTCTGGTCATAGGCGATTTTTAACATTACCAGCCAGGGAGTTTAAACAGCAAGTGGCTCATATAGTGAACCAGCAAAAAATTAATTTTGAAGATCAAAAATTATCTATTGACATCACATTATTTTGGAAAGATAAAAGAATTCAAGATTTAGATAATCGCTGCAAACCTTTACTGGATTCGCTTGTCCAGGCTGGTCTAGCCAATGATGATAGTCAATTTAAAGAAATACACATCTATGAAGGTGGCATTTTAAAGGGTGGGAAAACCCTGATAAAAATATCTGTCATAGATTAAAAATTTACTGTAAACTTTTAAGACTGTCTAAATGGATTTAGGTAGCTATAGCTGGTGCTAATAAACTTTTTCGGAAAAAAGGAAAAAATGCTTGAATTTCCCCCTCAAGACAAAATTGAGGTCTATGCCAATGAAACAGGATTTATTTGTTTTAGATGTGCAGGTGATCTTGAAAATACCAAAGAACAAATAGTTTGTTTGACCATCGGTCAATTTCGATCAGTCATTAAAAATGCCGACAAACTAATTTCACAAGCAGATGAAATTAGAAAGGCAATCCAATGACATACAAAATTAAGAATTGGAATAAATTTCAACATTTCAAGGATCGTAGACCACCCTGGGTAAAACTTTATCGAGATTTGCTGGATGATTTAGAGTGGTTTGAACTTGATCCAGTATCTTCTAAAAATTTAATTAATTTATGGCTCATCGCAAGTGAATATGATGGATATTTGCCATCATTAGATATTCTATCTTTTAGATTAAGGCTTAAAAAACAAGAAGTTACAAGAATTTTATCTTGTCTTGGTCATTGGTTGGAACAAGATGATATCAAGGTGATATCAGAAGGATATCAAAGTGATAGTACAGAGACAGAGACAGAGACAGAGACAGAGACAGATATATTCGTGGACTCAAAGATTCCACCATGCCCCCACCAAGCCATTATTGATATTTATCATCAAACATTGCCAGAGTTACCAAGAGTGATTTCTTGGAATAAAACAAGGGAATCCCATTTAAAGCAACGCTGGAGAGAATTGTTTACTGAATTTGAATGCAAAAGTTCGGAAGAAGCCCTGGAATGGTTTAGGAATGATTTTTTTCAATTTATTAAAAGTTCCAAGTTTTTAACTGGGAAAACACATTCAAAGGATAGGAGACCATTTTTAGCAGATTTGGAATGGGTTATTAAACCAACCAACTTTACAAAAATCATCGAAAGGAAATACCTATGAAATCCAAATTAGTCAAATTTTCAAATCCTGAAGAATCAAACCAAGAAAGTCAGCCTTTATCCTGCGGGGCTTATGGATGCGGTCTGCCTGGCACAATTTCTGCTGGAACAAATGGAGAAAGCAAGTTTTACTGTCGTTTTCATTATGGTTTAAAACCGCATAAAAATGACCAGGTAACTGCCAGAATCCATCAAAATAGTCAATTGCTTGATCTTTTTGATATGTGTACATCCCCAGATAGGTTTTTTAAAGGAAACAATAAAACAACTTTTTTTGAGTTGGCAGATACAAAAGTATCTCAAGGTCTTTTTGACATGGGTTTGCAAGAACTACATATTCCTAAAAACTTGCTCAAAACTCGCAAAAACATCATGGCAGAACTTGATAAGCGCACTTTTGTAATTGATGAAGATGGTATGCCTATGCCTAAAGCAATGGATGTAGGCAATCATTATTTAGACAAAATTAACTACAAAGGAACAAATGTAGGATTTGACAAATGAAAGGCAACGATAAACCCTACCTAGAAAGGATTAAAACCAACCTAGGAGAGGAGTTGTTCATTTCCTATTGCAATGCCAAGGGATACAAAATAAATCGCCTAGGATTCGATGAGAGGGCTGGATATGTGGAAAATTTCTTTAATCTCAATCCATTATTAAGAAATTTGCCTGATTTTGTGGTCAATACCCCTAATGAAACTTTTGTAGTGTGTGTAAAAGGCACAGCAAACCTTAAAAAACAAGAATTTGATCTTCTTCCTTTGATGATTGAATGGTTTAGCAGCAAAAAAGCACCCTTGGTTTATGCTTTTTGTTTTGATGATCGAGAAAAACCTGCGCTTGTTTACCCAGAAAAAGTCATTGAACTATATCAAAAAGCCAAAGAAAAAAGATATGAAAGCGATGGAGTTATCTATCGAAGTCTTGCTGTTTAATGGTTTTTAGCTTATAATACTTATGTTGGATACGAAAGGTAATAAAGTGATTGAACCGATACCATTTGCAGGATTAATTGAGTTGGATGTGGGATTTATCCCTGCCAGCTTAGATCGTGCAATTGCCATAGCTGCTAGTGCTCATGCTGGTCAAGTTGACAAAGCAGGTGAGCCTTATATTTTGCATCCTTTAAGAGTAATGTTGTCTGTACCACCAGAAGCCAGGATTGCTGCGGTATTGCATGATGTTTTAGAAGATAGCGATATTAGCTCTGACGATTTATTGGCTGAAGGATTTAGCCCTGAAAATTTGGCTGTTTTAGATGCTGTCAGTCGTAGACCTGGTGAGTCATACCATTCATTTATTGTTCGATGCTCTAAAAACCCATTGGCTAGAATCGTTAAATTGGCTGATTTGCGAGATAACTGCGATATGAGTAGATTGGCAAATCCATCTTTGGCTGATTGGGCAAGATACGAAAAATATATGGAAGCAATTGTTTATTTGCGTGGCGATGAATTGTGCTAATATTTTTTGAACTATTACACAGGACAACATGATGGAAAAGAAAAGTTCAAATGCTCTGGTCAAGGTCAGGGCAGTTTTTTTATCGGAAGATATGCCATTTACTTTAGCGGTTTTGGCACAAAAAACCAATTTAAAAGCACCTGAAGTATCAATGGCTTTGTGTCATTTGAGAAAGCAACGATATGTCACTAGGCGATTAATTGCAAATCATTCTGGCAAAGGTCGTAAAAGTGTTTGGGCTTATTACTATCACCCTCTAAGGGTTAGTGTAAGTGAACTTACAGAAGCATAAACATCAATGTGCAGTAAGGCAGATGCTGATTTATCGTAGGAAATGGGGTCTTTTGAAGTTTCAGCAGTTCATTAGAAGCGAAAGAGTAATACATTTATGGCTTACTTTAGAAGCAGATTTTAAGGATCAATTTCAAAAAGGTAATAGCGGAGAACCAGGACAATGGATAGAGAAGAACTAGAAGCGAAACTTAGCGCAGCCTTACAAGATGCTCAGTATTGGCGGTCAATGTATGATAAGTTATTGCAACACATACAACACCAAAGCGAATACATTGCTCATCTTGAAAAGCAAATTTGGGGCAGCAGATGAGAAGCAACTTTATTCTGGCACATCATGTTGCCAGAAAAAATGCTATTCAAGCTATTTTAGAAGCCCCTGATGGCTATGCAGTTTCGATTAAGCCTAAGAATCGCAGCTTAGAGCAAAATGCAAAACTTCATGCGCTTATACAAGAAATAGCCCAAAAAATAGAATGGGTAGGAAAAAAACAAGAAGTAGAGACATGGAAAAGACTCCTAACAGCAGCTTGGCTCAGAGCAAGGGGAGAACCAGTAGAAATGTTACCAGCGATTGATGGACATGGTGTTGATATTGTTTTTCGCAGGACATCGGATTTAACTGTACCTGAAATGATCGAGTTGATCGAATACATCCAGGCATGGGCAGTAGAGCAAGGAATTGATGTATTATAGAATCCACGAAAGGGAAAATATGATTAAAGATAATAAAGATGGCACATTTAGCATAGTCAGACCTAAAGTCTGGGATGATGAACCAGTAGCATGGATTAACAATCACATGGATGAAGGCTGGTTATCTTGGGATAAAGATTCAACTGCGGATTCTTCAATACCACTTTATACCCATTCCTATAAAAGACCTATCAATTCAGTATTAGTACCATGCGATAAGTTGGCAGAAATGCAAGCTGAGTTAGCAATACTAAGAAAGGCAAGTGAGAAATGAACGCTACTGAATTGGCTTTTTTGTTGGACAAATCAAGAAAAGAATCTTATACATCGGAAAATTTGGTTGGTAAAGCTGCCACCATGCTACGCCAGCAACAAGCTGAAATAGAGGCGTTGGAAAAGGAAGCCGCACTACAAAGGTTATCTGACTTCACGCAAGAAGCTGAAAAGACACTAACAGATGAGGAAATTATTGAGTTATTTGAAAACCCTGATGACTTTAACTGCATTGATTTTGCTAGAGCAATACTAAGAAAGGCACAAGAATGAACGCAAATGAACTAGCTGACAGATTGGTTGATTACCACGATTCCTTTCTTGCGAAAGACTGTGCCACCATGCTACGACAGCAACAAGCTGAAATAGAAGCGTTGAAAGCAGAAAAAATTAGGGCTTATGACAATGGATATGAAGATGGTAGAAAACCTAATACAAATAAGGCACAAGAGAAATGAGTTATTCTTTTAATCCTGAATACATGGGTACTTTGCCCTGGGGTCAAAATCCTGTAGACTCAAAGCCTAATCAAATCTGGTTTAGCCAAAATTCAGAGGGTAGCCTTTTTTCTTG
>Ga0214236_1000542_pt1 | contig 11734 bp, 10 predicted proteins | sample TroBogypolimnion_11_FD_153074 | JGI IMG/M metagenome (GOLD analysis project Ga0214236, IMG submission 153074) | Freshwater microbial communities from Trout Bog Lake, WI - 28JUL2008 hypolimnion | ecosystem: Environmental > Aquatic > Freshwater > Lake > Hypolimnion/Profundal zone | place: Trout...
CTTCAGGCGTTACACGGCAGTGCGTCGTGGTTGCTGGGTGTGTAATGGTCGTACGAGTATCGCCAAGGTTTGCAGTAATAGAACAAAGCTTGGTTTGATTAATCAGCTTGAACGCAGCCTTCTTGCCACCCTTTAAGGTGAAAGATAAAATGGCGCCACCCGCCTTTTGCTGGCGTTTAGCCAAGGCATGTTGCGGATGTGACTTTAATCCTGGATGGTAAACACGTTCTACGCCAGGCTGTTTTTCTAGCCAGAGGGCTAAATCCAAAGCATTCTGACTTTGTTGCATCATGCGCAACTCGAGAGTCTCAAGACCTTTTAGGAATACCCAGGCATTGAAAGCAGAAAGCGTTGGGCCAGCAGTACGAACGTACGGGAACACTTTGCCCATGACAAAGTCATTACTGCCGACGATTGCGCCACCAACAACCCTACCCTGACCGTCTAAGTATTTAGTTGCAGAGTGAATCACAACATCTGCGCCAAGAGCCAGTGGTTTTTGCAAGGCAGGCGTGCAGAAACAATTATCCACTGCGAAAAGTGCCTTAGCCTTCTTAGCAATTTTAGAAATCGCTTTAATGTCAGCAATCTCAGTTAAGGGGTTTGAAGGCGTCTCTAGATAAAAGAGTTTTGTATTGGGTTGAACGGCAGCCTGCCATGATTTAGCATCAGCCAAATCGACATACGTTGTTGTCACACCAAATTTACCCATGATGCTGCTAAATAACTGAATCGTTGCACCAAAAACCGAGCGCGAGCAAATCACATGATCACCAGCCTGCAAATGGGCCATTGCTAGAGTCAAAATAGCGGCCATGCCAGATGAAGTCGCAATACATGCCTCACCACCTTCCAAAGCAGCAAGACGATCTTGAAACATGCTGACGGTTGGATTGGTAAAGCGGGAATAGATAAAGCCTTTGTCGGCATGAGCAAAACCATCAGCCGCGAGTTCAGCGCTATCAAAGCAGAAGCTAGATGTCAGAAACATCGCCTCTGAGTGTTCTTGGTACTCGGCAGTACGGCGTGTACCGGCGCGAACTGCTAAGGTTTCGAGCGCAAGCTTAGAAAAGTCAGGTTTTTGGCGTTTAGTTTTACTAGTCATAAGGCTATTTTGACACCGAATTGCAGATTTGCCTCTATGAGACGCATCCGCTGTCGCTTTTTAGTCTTCGGTAGCCAAATGCAAATGGAGCTGAGAGCGGGCAAAGTCACTGGAGTCACGTTGGCGATCTGCTTGTGCCTCAGTAGTATTACGAGCCGCTTCTAAAGCATCCAGATAGGACTCATTAATATCACCAGTGATGTAATTACCGTCAAAGCATGAGGCTTCAAAGTGTTTAATATTGGGGTTGATATCACTAACAGCCCGTTTCATATCTTCAACGCTTTGATATATCAGCTGGTCCGCACCGATCATTTTGTTGATCTCTTCATCTGTACGCCCATAAGCCACTAGCTCGCTACGGGTTGGCATATCAATGCCATATACGTTCGGGAAGCGCACTGGTGGCGCAGCTGATGCAAAGATCACTTTCTTAGCACCTGACTCACGAGCCATTTGGACAATCTCAAAAGAGGTTGTGCCACGAACAATCGAATCATCGACAATCAAGACCGTCTTGTCTTTAAATTCGACATGCATGGCGTTCAATTTTTGACGGACTGATTTTCTGCGTACAGCTTGGCCAGGCATGATGAAGGTGCGGCCAATATAACGATTCTTGAAGAAGCCTTCGCGGTAGTCAACCCCTAAACGCTTAGCCACTTGCATTGCAGCAGGACGGCTTGAATCTGGAATCGGCATAACGACATCGATTTCGCCAGGAATGGTTTCTTTACGAATCTTCTCGGCAAGGTAATCGCCCATGCGCATCCGTACGTTGTAAACGTTGACACCATCAATCGTTGAATCTGGACGAGCCATGTATACATATTCAAAAATACATGGGGTAAGAACGGCATCTGTTGCGCATTGACGTGATGAGAAATTACCATCCAGGTCGATGTAAATTGCTTCACCAGGATTAACGTCACGAACAAAGGTAAAGCCAAGACCTTCAAGCGCTACGGATTCGGAAGCCACCATCCATTCAGGACCCTTGGAGGTGTCTATCCGTCCAATACATAAAGGACGAATGCCGAATGGATCACGGAATGCCAGCAAACCATAGCCGGCGATCAGTGACACCACTGCGTAAGAGCCTTTCACGCGTTTGGTAACGCCTGTAACAGCGTTAAACATCGCACTTTCATCTAATGCCGCACTATTAGTTTCTTTTTGAAGTTCATCGGCCAAAACGTTGAGCAATACTTCAGTGTCAGAATTGGTATTGATATGACGACGATCGCGGTACGCCATCTCAACACGCAAGCTCGGCGCGTTGGTGAGATTACCGTTGTGCGCCAAAATAATGCCGTAAGGTGCGCTGACATAAAAAGGTTGAGCTTCTTCTTCACTACTGGCGGAACCTGCGGTTGGATAACGAACCTGCCCGATACCTGCGTTGCCATGCAGACTGCGCATGTTGCGTGTTCTAAAGACATCTCGAACCAAGCCATTGGCCTTATGCATCGTGAAAGAGTTGCCATGCATCGTGGCAATACCGGCAGCATCCTGTCCGCGATGCTGCAAGAGCAACAAGGCATCATAGAGAAGCTGATTTACTGGGGAATGGGAAACTGTTCCAATGACGCCGCACATAGACCTAAATCCCTATTTTTATTGAAGGTGTAACTGTGGGTGAAATTTTTGGCATTGCATCACCCAATTGCTTTGCCCAATCAGGCGGCAGCCAACTCTTAATTAAACCTGTAGCCATATCAACTGCAGGACGTGTAATCGCTTTTTGCCAAGCAACGCTCTGAGGTATTGGGGTTAAAGCAGCTAAGGTTGCCAAGATAACAATAATCAAGCCGCCACGTAAGATGCCAAAGACCAAACCTAAAAAACGATCGGTCAAACTCAATCCCGCAGAAAGCAAAATCTTTTGTACTACCCCGCCTAAAAGTCCGCAGGCAATCAAAGTCAACACAAACAGAATTAAAAAACTCACTCCAAGGCTTAAGAGTTCATCCATGTGAAAAGTGGATAACCATTCGGTCGAAAGATAGTTGGTGTAATGGTAAGCAACCCAAGAGGCAATAAACCATGAAGCCAAGGCCAAGACTTCTTTAAATAAGCCACGAGAAATTCCGACCAATGCAGAAACCAGGAGCACAACTAGGGTGAAGTAATCCACCGTAGTTAAGTTAAGGGTGGACAGGTGATCCATTAAGGTGAACCTACCTCAACTAGGCGGGGCGTTAAGCCCATCGCCTTTACCTTTTTCTCTGCGGTATCAGCAGAGTCTTTGTCGGGGAATGGGCCGGCACGGAGTAGAAATAAGGTTACGCCGTCAGCACCCTTTTTAGTTGTAACAACATTTGGAATCTTTTGGGCTTTTAGCTTTGAAACCCAACCATTGACTCGATCTTCCGAAGCAAATGCCCCAATCTGCAAAATAAACTTACCAGACCCTGTCGAGGCCGCGGCAGGTTTAGCTGGGGTATCGGCTTTAGGCTTTGTGGTGGATACAACCACCTCTTCGCCAGCAGCCAATCCTAAGGCGGGAGATTTGTTTACTGTAGGTGTTGGTGCAGGCGCTGTCTTAGTTTCAGTTACTGGCGCGCTTACTGGAGTAGAGGCAACTTTAACTGGGAGCGGATCCTTCTCTTTGGGGGCTGGGTCTGGTGAGATCTTGGCCTCAGTCTTCTCTACAGTCTTTACTTCTGGTGCTGGTGTGCTTGCCACTGGATTAGGCAGGCTAGTAACAATATTGACGGCAATATCATTACTCACTGCTTTGGGCTTGTTATCAAGAATTCTGGGGAGTCCAACGACGGCTACGAGGACCAATACCGCTGCACCGATAAGACGATGTCTGGCGCGTTGTTGCTCTGGATCTTCGGTAAGCGCTTCTTCCTGGGTCTCAAATGAGCGCTGCAGTGCACGTGGGGTAAATTTTTTAGTGGTGCGTCTTGCCCCTACTGAGCCTCTGTCAAGGTCATCAGACTGCGGTTTCCGCTTAAAAAGCTTCGGTAAACGAATCATTAATCAATGCGCCTGGTTGGTTCTATATGCCATTACGCCAGCAACTGTATAGAAAGATCCGAAGGTCACAATTCTATCACCCTCACCCGCTTTAGACAGGGCTTTTTGATACGCTGCAGCAGGATCTAAAAAGGTCTCAATGCCCCCATCATCGCCGTTTTTGACCGCTACACCAAGGTTTTGGAGCTTGGTAGCCAGATCATGTGCGCTGGCTGCTCGGGGAGTAGGCAAATCAGTGCAAAACCAGAAGTCCACGATATTTAACAAGGGCTTGATGACGCCCTCAATATCTTTATCTGCCATTGCCCCAAAAACGGCGTAGGTATAGGGGTGGTAACCCATCCGTTCAAGGCTTTGAGCCAAAGTAGAGGCTGCATGAGGGTTATGAGCAACATCGAGGACAACCGTAGGTTGACCTGGGAGCACTTGGAAGCGCCCTGGCAACTCAACCATGGCAAAGCCATTGCGGATATCTTGTGCGCTGACTGGTAAACGTTGATGGAGTGCCATCAAGGCAGCAATCACCGCCGAAGCATTGAGTATTTGATTCGCACCCCTTAAAGCAGGGTAACCGAGACCGCTAAAACGCTTTTTGCGCCCTGCCCAACCCCACTGCTGTTTATCACCCTGAAAGTTATAGTCTCGACCTTGCAACCAAAGATCGCAGCCTAATTTTTCAGCATAGTCGATCAAGGTTTGGGGTGGCACTGGATCACCACAGATGGCAATTTGCCCAGGCCGAAATATGCCAGCTTTTTCTAGAGCAATTGCTTCACGCGTACCACCCAAGAAATCAGCATGATCAACATCAATACTGGTAACAATGGCGCAGTCAGCATCCACAATATTGACGGCGTCTAAGCGACCGCCCATGCCCACTTCTAATACCACTGCATCTAACTGCGCCTTAGCAAAAAGATGCATGATGGCTAGTGTCGTGAATTCAAAATAAGTTAATGTCGGTGCATCTACCAAGCTCACACGGGCATTTTCTACCGCAGTGAAATGCTCTAACAAGAGGGCGTCGCTGACCTCTTCTCCGTTGAGCTTCGCGCGCTCATTAAATTTCAAGAGGTGGGGTGACATATGACATCCGACACGATAGCCAGATGAAATCAAAATACTTTCTAAATAAGCACAGGTAGAGCCTTTGCCATTCGTGCCCGCAACAGTGATGACAGGGCAATCAAATTGAAGTCCTAGCGCCGCCTTAACCCGGCCAATGCGCTCAAGACCCATGTCGATACCAACAGGATGGGCAGTTTCTAGGTGACTAAGCCAAGCCTCAAGGCTGGAAAAAAGGATGGGGGTTTGGTGGGCAGTGCTCAAGTGCGTTAAACAGCTACGCTACCTGCCACAGACGGCTCTGGTAATTTTTGCAGCAAGGCAAGCAAGCGAGCGATTTCCGCGCGCATCTGACGACGATCAACAATCATGTCAATTCCGCCTTTTTGCATCAAGAACTCAGAACGCTGAAAACCTTCCGGTAATTTTTCTCGGACGGTTTGCTCAATCACGCGGGGACCAGCAAAACCAATCAAGGCTTTAGGCTCGGCCATTACTACATCACCCATAAAGGCAAAGCTTGCCGAGATGCCACCCATCGTTGGGTCGGTCAGAATACTGATATATGGCAAACCTTTTTTGGATAATAAGGTCAACATCGAATTGGTTTTAGCCATCTGGAATAAAGACAGCAAACTTTCTTGCATGCGCGCACCACCAGTTGCAGTGACGCAAATAAAGGCGCATTTCTTATTAATGGCTTCTTGAACGCCACGCACAAATCGCTCACCAACAACTGAACCCATTGAACCACCCATGTATTGAAACTCAAAACATGCGGCAACTACGGGGATAGAATCAATCTTGCCACCAAGAACCACTAAAGCCTCTGACTCGCCAGAAGCATCATTAGCTTCCTTCAAGCGATCTGGATATTTTTTAGAGTCTTTGAATTTCAGTGGATCGATTGGGTAGATATCTGCACCAATCTCATAACGGCCTTTTGGATCAAGCAAGCCATCTAAACGCTGACGGGCACCAATACGCATGTGATGACTGCATTTAGGGCAAACCGATAAATTAGCCTCGATATCAGTGCTATACAGAACGGTTTCACAGCTAGGGCACTTGACCCATAAACCTTCAGGCACTGACTTGCGATTCGCAGGGTCAGTGTGTTGAATTTGTGGTGGGAGTAATTTATCGATCCAGCTCATGTCTTTTAGCTATCCAAGGCGACGCGAATTTCACGTATAAAGGTTTCAAGTGATTGTACTGCCTGGCCTGGGGGTGAATCTTCTAAAATCCGGATAATTCGGCTACCAATCACCACAGCATCAGCTGTGTTCGATACTGCCTTGGCGCTAGCAGCATCATTGATGCCAAAACCTACGGCAATCGGAATCTCAGTAGCCTCCCGAATTTTCGGAATAATACTGGCCACATCTTGAGTATTGAGGTGGGAAGCGCCGGTTACGCCGCGCATAGAAACGTAATAGATATAACCAGAAGCTATTTTGGCAGCCTCTTTAATTCGTTCTAGTGATGATGTCGGTGCCAACAAGAAAATAGGGTCGACTCCCGCAATACGCATGCGCGCAGCAAAATCGACACACTCTTCTGGTGGATAGTCGACTATCAACACCCCATCAACGCCTGCATCTTTAGCCTCAGTCGCAAAGCGTTCGGCACCCATTTGCTCAACAGGATTTGCATAGCCCATCAATACAACTGGTGTAGCAGCATCAGTTTTGCGAAATGCTTTCACCATCTCTAAGCAACTGTGCAAAGTCACACCTTTTGCTAAAGCTCTTTCGGAAGATCGCTGAATCACAGGACCATCAGCCATCGGATCAGAAAACGGCACGCCTAACTCAATCACATTGGCACCGCCACGCACTAAGGCATGCATTAACTCCACGGTGATGTTTGGATCAGGATCGCCTGCAGTAATAAAAGGAATGAGTCCTTTTTTTCCGGATGCTTTTAATTCTTTAAAGAGTGCGGTAATTTTTGACATCACTTAACCTTCCGAACCCGTAGCTTGCGCAACCGTATGCATATCTTTATCACCGCGACCAGAAAGATTCACCAGAATCGTTTTATCTTTTCCGAGGGTTGGCGCCATCTTGCAGGCGTAGGCAATTGCATGCGCAGACTCCAGCGCAGGAATAATGCCTTCAATCTGACAGCAATCATGGAATGCCTTGAGTGCTTCTTCGTCAGTAATAGCCACGTAGTCTGCACGACCAGAGTCTTTTAACCATGCGTGCTCAGGACCAACACCGGGATAGTCCATGCCTGCAGAAACAGAATGGGTTTCAGAGATTTGACCGTTCTCGTCTTGCAGCAAATAGGTGCGATTGCCATGCAAAACGCCAGGCTTGCCAACACAGAGAGCTGCAGAATGCAAACCACTATTAAGTCCATGGCCGGCAGCTTCTACACCAATCAGTTTGACCTCAGGGAAATCAATATAAGGATAAAAAATGCCCATCGCATTGGATCCACCACCAACACAAGCCAGCACATAATCTGGTTGACGACCTGTCATCTCAGGCATCTGGACTTTGCACTCTTCACCGATGACACTTTGAAAATCACGCACCATCATCGGGTAAGGATGAGGCCCTGCAACAGTACCAATAATGTAGAAGGTATTGTCCACGTTGGTAACCCAATCGCGCATTGCTTCATTTAGTGCATCTTTTAAGGTTTTGGTACCAGACTCAACCGGTACAACTTTTGCGCCGAGTAATTTCATGCGATAGACATTTTGCGCCTGACGGGCCACATCAACTGAGCCCTGATAGACCGTGCAATCCAATCCAAAACGCGCGCAGATCGTCGCAGTAGCAACACCATGCTGCCCTGCTCCTGTTTCTGCAATGATGCGTGGCTTACCCATGCGCTTAGCCAACATCGCTTGGCCAATCACGTTATTAATTTTGTGCGCACCAGTATGGTTTAAGTCTTCACGCTTAAGATAAATTTGTGCGCCACCCAACATCTCACTCCAGCGCTTGGCGTGATAAACCGGTGATGGACGACCAACAAAGTGTTTCAACTCATAGTGAAACTCTTCCATGAACTCCGGATCATGTTGATATTTAGCATAAGCTTCTTTGAGCTCATCCAAGGCGTACATGAGTGTTTCGGATACAAACACACCACCATAGGGACCGAAGTGTCCTCTTGCATCTGGCTTGTCGTACATAGCTACCTTTGTGATTTAGTTACAGCAAATTGATTAGGGTGTTGACTGCGCATCTGCTGCTCGAACAGCTTTGATGAATTCAGTCATCAACATAGGGTCTTTAACGCCCCTGCTGCTTTCAACGCCACTAGAGACGTCAACCGCGCAAGGATGTAGGCGTGCAATCGCCTCGCCCACGTTGTGCGTGTTCAATCCACCACTCAAAACGACCCGATGCGCGTTTGCGCTTACCCATGTCTGTGGAATTCCTTGCCAATCAAAAGGAACGCCCCCACCGCCGTAACCCTCAACTAGGGCATCTAGCAAAAAGGCGTTTGCTTGCCCATATTGTAGGGAAAATTCGTCAAAAGCGAAGCCTGATCCTACTCTTGCTGCTTTCATCCAGGGTTGGCCATTCGCTAATCTGGCGCAATCTTGGGGGCCTTCATCGCCGTGAAACTGCCAGAGAGTGATCGGTGCAATGGCCTTAATTGCCTCAAATTCGGCTTCTGAGGCGTTTACAAGCAAGCCAACCGCATCGACTCCTGTGGGTAGGCGTGAGATTAACTGGGCGGCAATATTCGGCGTTACGGCCCTAGGGCTTGGTGGATAGAACACAAAACCGACGGCATCAACCCCTGCAGCAACAGCAGCATCAATGTCAGCCGGGGTCTTTAAACCGCAAATTTTGACCCGAGTTCGACCCGGAGAGTATGTCAGTAAGCCCATAAGGTGATGATAAGGCTAAGCCTCTTTAACAGTCTTTCAGAAGAATCGGTGGTAACCAAGAATTTTCTAGCCAGGGCTCAGGAATAGCAAATTCATCTGGATAGGCAATTTTGGCTAAGTACAGACCATCTGGAGCAAATGTCGGCGCAGCAACCCTTCTATCTTTAGCAGCCAATACCTCAGACATCCACTCTGACGACTGCTTACCTGTAGCAATCATCAGAAAAGTGCCAACGAGATTTCTGACCATATGGTGCAAAAAAGCATTGCCACGTATCTTGAAATACAACCAAGGCTGAGCTGAAATGATCTCAATTGAATACAGGGTTTTGATCGGGCTCTTAGCCTGACACTCAGAGGATCTGAAAGATGAAAAGTCATGCTCACCAATCAGACATTGCGCAGCCGCTTCCATCGCAGGAACATCAAACCATTTATCAGGGGGCATCATCAAATAACCAGCACGAGCAGCAGCCATCGGTGATCGACATGGTCCAGCGTGCATTGCATAAATATAAGTACGCTCGTAGGCAGAAAAACGTGCACTGAATTCTTCCGAGACTGGTTTAGCCCAGTTCACCACAATTGACTCTGGCAAAAAAGAATTAATCCCTCTTACCCATGACCAGTCTTCACGCTCTACATTGACATCAAAATGCACCACTTGGCCCAATGCGTGGACTCCCGTATCGGTTCTGCCCGCAGTGATGACTCGAACGAGTTCGTCCGTAGAGTTATCGCCGACAAATCGGGTAATAGCGGCCTCTAATTTATCTTGAACAGTATTAAGGCTGAGTTGTGACTGCCAACCAGAATAGGAACTACCGTCGTATTGCAGGCCAAGGGCGATGCGCATGGCCAGGCCTTAGTGGCTGCGGTGCTGAAGCTCAGACAGCAAACTCTGAGCTTCAATCGTCATCGCAGGATCAACAGTGTTACTCAAAGCTAATACTTCAGCTAGTGACTTCTTAGCAGCAGAAAAATCTTCAATCGTGATGTAAGCACGCGCCAGATTTAACTTCACACGCAAAGTATCTGCCAACGCACTGTCTGAAATATTCGCACTACCAGGAGTTGATAAAGCGTTGGGAATGAGGGTTGTTACTGCAAGAGGCTTTGCTAGATCTAAATCAATTCCAGCAAACAAGGCTTTTGCTCTTTCGGGCATTGCAATAGCCGATACCTCTGTAGCCTTAGTATGCACATGAATGGGCTTTGAATAATCTTGCAGCTCTGAGCGGCGTGCATTGCGAGCCAAGAACCAGAGCAATAGCCCCGTAAAAGCGATCAATGCAATAGCAACCGCTGCTGGTGCAAAGTTACCTAAACCAAAGTTGGGCTCCGCAGGTTTTTGCTGTTGTGTTTTTTGCAATAGTCCTTGAAGATCAGCAATACGCTTTTCTAATTCCGCTACACGTGCACGTGTCTGCTCAAGCTGTTTTTCCTGAGCAACCAACTCCTCGGTATAGCGGCGCTGCTCAGCATTACCTTCAGTACTTGAGCCAATCTTGAGACGATCCGCTGGAGCGCTTTCTTGATTTACAGTCTTACCTTTAGCAAGCTCTAAACCCCCTGTCTTGGCTGTCTGGTCAGCATTTAGCTGCGCATAGGCATCTGCGACAAAATGATTTGCCTCAGCCGGGCTAATGGAGCGTAATAAGGCTTGACTGGGTTTGCTTAATTCAGCACCGGCAGCAAGTCGGTTAATACTGCCACTAGCAAAAGCATCTGGATTGGCTTTAAACAGAGCCACAATCGTTTGATCCAAGGTGGCACCGTCCAATTGCGGCGTGATTTGCGCGGCGATCTCTGAAAGTGTTTGACCTGGCTTAACAGTAATTTTTTGTACATCCCCCAATAACAAGGTGAATGTTTTACTGATGCTGCCAGATGACCAGTTCAAATTCAGCAAAAGATCCAAGAACGGATCATCTGTCATTGGAACTGCTTCAACCGTCTCGACCAATATCATCAAGCGTTCTTGTTTATTGCGATAGACCATCGCTTGAGGATTTAAATCCAAAATCTTGCTGGAGATACCTAGACGAGAATACGCAGTCTTATTGGGTATGGCCACATTCAGACTACTGAGAACGCTTTGATCCTCTGGGGCTAGACGAATCGGAATTTCAACCCGAAGCGGCTCGCCTGGTCGGGATAATAGTTGCGGCGGACCCAATGTCAGCGCAGCAACTGCACAAGACCAACTTAGTAAAACTAAGCACAGCGCTTTTGTAAAACCCAGTTGGAGTAATCGAAACATTAAGCCTCGAGCAAAATTCGCAACATGCGACGTAGTGGCTCAGCGGCGCCCCATAACAACTGATCGCCAACTGTGAAAGCACCTAGATACTCTGGGCCCATTGCCAACTTGTGCAAACGACCAATCGGCACAGTCAAAGTCCCGCTTACGGCTGCAGGCGATAAATCACGCTCAGTAGTCTCACGATCGTTTGGAACCACTTTCACCCATTGATTGTCATTGGCTAAAATGGCTTCGATTTCCTGAATGGGGATATCTTTCTTCAACTTAACGGTGAGGCCCTGTGAGTGACATCGCATAGCGCCAACACGCACACATAAACCATCCACTGGAATACTGCCAGGCGTGCGGAAGGCTGGACGACCAAGAATCTTATTAAATTCAGCGCCGCCCTTCCACTCTTCTTTGGTTTGCCCATTCTCAACAGGAACATCAATCCAAGGAATCA
>Ga0214236_1000551_pt1 | contig 11553 bp, 14 predicted proteins | sample TroBogypolimnion_11_FD_153074 | JGI IMG/M metagenome (GOLD analysis project Ga0214236, IMG submission 153074) | Freshwater microbial communities from Trout Bog Lake, WI - 28JUL2008 hypolimnion | ecosystem: Environmental > Aquatic > Freshwater > Lake > Hypolimnion/Profundal zone | place: Trout...
CGGGTACAAGCCCTAGAAAACCCATTTGGTCCCAAAGTATTGGGGATGTGATTGGTAAAGGTGTAAACCATGTGGTCGGTACCGGACGTAAAGCATGTGTCCGGTACGTACCTTTGTATTACTGGTGGGTCGGGCGAGATTCGAACTCGCGACCAACGGATTAAAAGTACTACTTAACGATTTTTCTAAAACCTAAACCCTATATTCTATATGGTTCACAGGGTGATAGCAAGAAAAAGTATAATACTGAGTATAATAGTCAAAACCCCAAAAACTCTCTAAAAAGAGACCATTTTGACTGCGAAAACCCGTCTTCGTGTTGTTCCTGATGTGAACAAAGTCACAGTCAAGAATCGTTTGACTCCGATACCTGAAAGTATTGAACGAGTTAGAGGTTATCCAAACACTCTCATCGTCTACAAGACCAACGCATCTAAGTATTACTGGGTGCGTTTTTTCTTTAACGGCAAGAATCGCATTAAAACCACCAAGTCTGAAAATAGTAAAGATGCCAAAACATTTGCTATTAAGTTCTACAAAGATGCTCTTTTAGATATATCCGCTTCTAAGAAGAGTAACAAACAGAGTGCGTTCTCTGTTGTTGCCAATTCGTTCTTTAGTACAACTGAACGTGCAAGTAACACACAGACATACAAATCTGACATCAATCGTTATCGTCAGAACATCTTGCCGTTCTTCAAAGAACAAGACATTGAGACTATTACCAATGCTCAGTTGAACGAGTTCGTAGAAGAACTGCATAAGACCAAGATTAAACCTGCCACGATAAAACACCATATTGTTGTATTGCGTAAGATTTTGAAGTTTGCGATTGCTAATCAACTGATGACTAATTTGCCTGTTTTCCCCAGAATTACAGGCAAGTTGCAGACCTCAGTCAAACGAGACTACTTGACCAAAGACGAATACGAGAAAGTCATCAAATCTGCAGAGAAACTTGCTACTGCCAAAGTGAAAGTCCGCACCCAGACCATTACCTTACAGATGAAGTATCTGATCCAGTTTATGGTCAATTCTTTCATCAGACCCTCCGACTTACGAGTTCTGAAACACAAACATATTAAGAAGAAGGGCAGTGGTAAGGATACTTGGTTAACCCTAAACCATCCTGCTACCAAGACTAATGCGAACGAAGTGCAAGCAATGCCTGCCTGTGTAGGCATCTACGAAAGTCTTGTCAAACAACTCAAACTAGATAAGTTACCTGTTCGACCAGATGATTATGTGTTTTTCCCGCAGATTCGTGAGAACAGAACAACTGCAATGGAGGTGATTTCGAGGTTGTTCAATCGAATCATCGAAGATTCAAAGATTGAAGAAAAGACAGGCAAGAAGATAACTCTATATGGTCTCAGACATACTGCAATCATGTTTAGACTGATTATCGGTAATGTAGATACCCTAGTCTTGTCCCGTAATGCTAGAACCTCTCAGAATATGATTGATAAGTTCTATGCATCTCACCTTACTACCGACCAAGTTAGACGACAGTTGCATAATATTCCGTATAAAGAAGTCATCAAGAAGACTCCCGCTAAAAAGACTGCTACCAATACCACCTCAAAAACCACCAAGAAAGTTCAAAATTAGTTCGGAATCAGAGTTAATATATCTCAAATAAACTCTATCTAAATTGACTGGAGAGTCACCATGAGAATGACGATTAAATTGATGATTCTTGTTGGATTAATATCACTATCTGGTTGTGAATATTTTGGATCAAAAACAATTTACCTAAGTTGTAAGGGGGAGACTGACACCGTTCAATACAACATAGATACGAAACAAAATGTGAGTAACATATATCATGATGATCTGGGTGTAGTCATAACAAAACAAAAGATAACCTTAAGTGGAGAGGGATCAGTAACTTATCCTAAAGAAATGAAGATATGCACTTGGAATGAGTCTATTACATTTTCTGAAGATTGTGAAACTAAGTCAGAGGAAAAGGAATCGAATAAAACAAGAACTCTTTATTCTGAAATAATTAATAGTGGTGACTACAATCAATTATTAAAAAAGATCACACTATTTCATCGTTTAGATTCGTACACAAGAAGACAAGTAACAGATAAACCAGTTATGTACTCAAGAACACAATCTATATCCGAGTTCAAATGTCAAGAAGTAAAAGATATAAAATAACTCAATACTTTCCTGGAAACTCTCCATTAGAAACATTCAACATGATTGTTTCACCCCACTTCATCCATCTACCCAAGTTTCTTAATGCATTGTCTAGGTTAATTTGATTCTTATCAACAAACAATGAATTGGGTAATTTCATTCTTACCCTATTGTCGTAATACTTATGAACTAGAGGTAAGAGTTTAGGTATTTTTGGTCTATCGCTCTTCAAATACACATCACGATAGATATTCATAACACTAAGGATTGTTTTGAGTTTTGGTTCAGAGTCTTCTGTTAACTGATACTTTCCGATAAAAGTAGTTTTTCTTTTTCGTTTCAAAGGTTTTTGATTAGAAGCAAGAATATCTTTAAGTTGAGAAAGTGTTTCAGTAACAGATTGATTGAGCGGTACTTCAATCAGAATCCCATAAGGTGATTCCATCTCATCTTCTGACTTCACCACTTTAACGACTGGTTGTTCAAATAGTTTTGAATGAGTTTTCCACCAGTCATCAAACTTCACTTTTGTCACATTACCCCAAAAGTCATAGAAGTTTTTAGTTTGTTTTAGATTGTTTTTAACTACTACATCATTCGAAACACAACACAACTTATAGAACTCAAACCAAAGTCGATAATTTTCTTTCTTGATGAGCAAGTTTGATTGTCTTTTATTCATTTTAACAATCTACCATAAATCGACAAAACTATATATTCTTCAATTGTCGGAAATAGAGTTTTGTCGTGGAAGTATGACCTCAACTAGCGTATAAGTATATATGTAGGTTGGAATTGATTGGTTCAATTTTTGAATACAGATTTCGGTCTACGTAAATATCATTAATATGATGAGGAAATAATATGAAATTAATTGCAATTAATTCAGAAATTAAAAGTTCACAAAAGACGCAATTTTTAAGAGCATTGGAATTCATTCTTATTAAAAATAAGATGATGTCTAACTCACAACTTAAAAAATTCAGAGCATCTGTTGCCTGCGAAATTACGCAGGAACTGGAAGGGTTATCTAGAAAACTTCAACAAAACGCTTTAACGATTTTCTAATAACAGCAATATTAAGTGTAATTCCCGACAGAGTCCCAGACTCCTGAAACTACACAAAGACTGACACTTAGAACGAATAACAAAGTCAGTCCACCCTTATTTTTTAACTGAATAAAACCTCATGTCAGAGTATAGGAAAACTTTATTCAAAATTTATTAAGAGAGATATGAATATGACCACAACATCGATAAGCATTTGCTACAGATATGTAAGAAACCAACTTCCTCCAGAAGAAATTTGTTTGTTGACACATAAATTATTTAACGACTTTTATGCAAAAGTAAAAAATAAGCAAATAGACGATAAATGCCTACAGTTTATGCTATTTCGTCAAAAGTGCTTTACTTATATTAGCAATGAATACTTTACTAACGAAACTGACTCAGAAACAATGAATTCTTTATTTGATTACTTTGATTGTTCGCTTTCAGTGTTATTTTTTAAAAATAAATTTAACTTACTGCCAATCAATGAAATGATTGATGACGAATTTTATTTCGCACTTTTACCGTTTGTAATTGATAGAATTGAATTCCCATCCATTGTAAATAAAGAAATTACTGATTCTTTATCATTAAGAAACCGAGCAAAAATTAAACTGCAAAGACGAAACTTTTTAGCAAATCTACTTCTTTGCTCTAGAGATTTTGTCAATGCTGTAATGACATCACTTTTAAACCAATATAAGACAATTCCAACTTTTGTAGAAATTAATAAGTGGATGAAAAAAAATAAATCTGCATACTTACAAAATGTTGCTAATCTTACCGCTAGAAATGAAAAATTATTTCTTAAAAATAGAATTAAAACTAACAAATTTATTGTGTATCGTGGTTACGACATTTCAGGCAATGAGAATGTAATTATTGATAGAAAAATACGTCTTCAGGATGCTAATAAATCATTTAGTTTTACTGCAAACTCGACTGTTGCGAAAATGTTTGCAACATATAAATCAAGTAATCGTAAAAATATTGATTCAACGACTTATGATGACAGAATTACACTTGTGAGTTCGTTTGTTAATCAAGAATTAGTTAAGAGTTACCAAATAAAAGTAAATAGAAAACATATCGTTGCAAAATATGAGATAGACGAAGAAGATATCATCATCACACCATTTTCAACATCCACTACAGAGTGTGAAGTATTTGCGATACCTGACAATGCAAAACTTGTTAGATATTGCATTGTCCATTCTTCATAGAAGTAATTAAGAATAAAGTGTAATTCCCGACAGAGTATCCAACTCTTGAACCTACACAATAGTGACAACTAATAAGAAGAACAAAGTCACTAATTAAAAAGTTTTTACCACCACGAAACAGTTGGTTTGGTAACTACCTGACTTGGACGGAATTCAGTAATTTTTGAAATTTTTCCCTGCTTAGGCAAATGAAATATGTATTTTGGGATATTTCATATGGTGAAATGAAATATGGTTTCACTTTGTATAAATAACTATGTAACAACTGAAAAAGACATCAATATTGCAACCATTGGCATAGGCAGGTATGGAGATGCAAGTCACTTATATGAGGTATTGCCTAAGGCAGAACGGCAAACAAACATTACTGTCACGATTGGTGCAATGAGAAAAAGCAACACCAGATTGGTTAGAAATCGTTCATGTGGTTCTAATCAGTTCCCGTTGGTAGCAAAGCAGATATAAAGGAAACAGGTCAACCGTCCTTCCAATATTAGTCACTAGAAGTCATATTGGTTATCTACATGGAGGTGTCTGAAGGTTCTATATTCAGGTAACACTTTGCCGTGACAGGCAAAGTGTATCTTCAGATTCTGCTTCAGATACTACTGGTTTAATTGATTTCGCTACGCTTCATCAATAGTCGCTTCGCTCCAGTCCATATTAATTAAACATATAGACCTTGATACGAGGTACGAGTATCAAATGACGCAGTCATCCACTAGATCCACTCTTGTAAGTGCTTCTATACGCATACTAGATTCCAATCTATATAAATATCTATAACAACTAACCAAATAATAGTTAGTTCCTATTAACCATTCGCTAATCATTTCGCTAGACCATAAGTCTGCTTCTGTTAGCGTCTAGTCCATATCCAAAGGAAATTAAATGAATATTACCGCTACACCACATCGTCAGTTCCCATTAAGACTTCATGCCAGTCTTGCTGACCAATTAGACCGAGTATCTAAAGAAACCCAGATACCCAAGACCAGAATTGCCACTATTGGACTAGAGAAGTTTCTAGCAGAACTAGAAACAACTGGTATTCGTTCGGCATTGCGTGATGCGTGTGAGATTTGAAATGAAAGTTGACAAGACTTCACTCAAAAGACTTGTAGAACAATCCAAACCCAATGAAATGCTGGTTCTACAGGTCAATCCACTAGAAAAGAATTCTCTACAGTTCTGTCAAAAAGAGATTGATAGATTCATCAAAAAGTCAGATGATTATGTAATATTGATAATAAGAAAATAGGTGAATAAATGACTGCAAGAAAAAAATCAGACGCAAAGAATTCTGTTGTTAAGAAAGAGTCTGAAAAATCTCAATACAAATCTGCCAATTTGAAAGATGTGAGTGACTTTATTGTTAAAACTATTTCGAAAAGAAAGAATGATAAAAAGTCAGTTCCTAAAAAATCATCATCAAAAAAACCTGATGTACCCCCACCAGTTATTCCTTTGACGCAGATTGAAATTGATGAAGATGGTAAATCAATACTCAAGAAAGTAAAACCTTTAACTTACTCAATGATGAGTTGGGTAAAAAGAACATTGAATCTGCCTGACTCAATTGATATTTCAGATGATGAGAATTATGCTGAGTATTCGATAGATGTTCCATCTCTTGATGGTGATTTTGATTACAAATGCTACTTCAATACAGATGAAATAAATGGACTAATTCTTTTCTACATCTACTACTTTGACGAGGTTATACCTAAAGGTAAGCAGTCGAAGATTAATAAACTGATATTAGATAAAAATTTAGAGTGCAATACAGGTCAATTTCAACTGGTTAACAGCGACAAGGACAACAAAATTTTAAGATACTTCGCAGGAATATCAGTCAAAGGATTGGCATCGGAAGATCCTAATTATTCTGGTGATTTTCAGATTAGTCCTAAACTATTTGATAACTTGTATAAAGATGGATTTGACGCAATGAATAAACATATTGACGACTTTATAGAACTTATTCGTGATTGATATTGGATGAGATGGAGTCTGTATGGCGCCCAGAGAACTAGAACGACTTGAGAAAGACTCTATTTACACGATTAGTGTTAATTCGGACTTAAAGGATCAGGTCATCAATGGATATTTGAATGAACTGAGTAAAGTGGTCAAGATGAATGTGAAAAGGAAAAGTTTAGTAATACTGGTAGTTGAACATTTAAAATAATTACTTACAAACCCATTCTTTCAATACTTCATTCACCGAACCTTCACGACCTTTGTACCAATTGGTCTCCGTGACCATAGCGACGTTAATGATATTACCCGTACCTTTGTGACCGTCATAATCCATGAGGTCACCAACTTTATATCTATTATTTTTACAGTCTTGAATTATTTTAGATTTTGACGATGTAACCATCAAATGACCTGACTTGAGTGGTTTTGAATAATCAGACAACTCCCAATAGGTAACTATGTCACCTTCTCTTTTAACAGTTGTAGGGTCATATGAGTAAACAGAACCATCATCATTCTCGACAATAGGTTCCCATAGTTCAGCGTATGAAGAAGTAGAAATTAGAAGTAATAGAAAAAAAAGTTTCTTCATTTTAGTGTCTGATTATCCATTCAATCTTCTTTTGAACGTTATCAATCAAATCTCTTATCGTTGAACCGTATACATCTAGTTCATGTGGACCATATGGAGTTTTTCCATGAAGTTCCCCTGAGTCGTTTACCGTACACCAAGCAATTTCAGTATCAAACACTCCATCGTAAATAATGAATGAACTATTTTCTTCAAAACAGTTGTAAGGAAAATCTTTACTAATTTCAAAGACACAATATCTTGGACTGTTATAGAGAATTTTGTGACCTTGAAGACTGGGTTTAGAGTACTTTCTCATTTACATACTCCAGTTAAAAACTCCCCCCATCTGTAACCACTAAACGGTATTAATTCACCATTTTGACGAAAAGAAATATCCTCTACCCTAATATAAAGTATTGAAGGGTTAGGTCCAAATGTACTCAAAACTTGATATGAATTTGAACCAGTTTTATTGTTCAATACAGTTGTACTAATTACATTGGGTGTTTGGTTTGTAACTATATCCCCCTTGATAGATCCGGATTTTCTGTCAATTTCAAATGCTGACCCGGGATAGGAATTTAATATTGAATCTTTCGATTTTTTAGATGAAGATGAAGACTGAATATCCCCGTCATTATTCACGTTACCCGCTGACTTTACAAAACACGAATATGAGTTTTGACCCCCATATGAGTTACTCAAACACAACATAAGTATTAAAAATAAATATTTTTTCATTTCCTTCTCCGATTCCTCTACTCGAACTTCATAGACTCTTCAAACTGTATCTTTTGTTTCTCTAGTTCTTTGAGATTGTGAATCACTTCTTTACCTGTGATGACATCTTTGGAGGATAGAAGGTCATCTAGGGTTTTTTTGTGTGGTTTAGTGGTCTTGGTGAACATAACAATACTGTACCCAATTAAAGTGGACTACTATCAATTTTCGTAGTTAAATTGTCTTAAAGTAGTCTTATTTTCAAACAAAAGGTGAATCGATGTTAAAAATACTATACAAGAGGTTTTTCACTACACGGTTTACATGTAATCAAAGTGAGTATTGGTATCTGATACTTGTATGTGTATTTTTGACAATTACAGATAGACTTATATTAAATGCAGACAACTCTACATTGGTGCTAGTAGGTTTTTTACTTTCAATTCCAACTACTTGGTTATCAATCACTACAGTTCTAAGAAGACTAAAGGATTGCGGCAAGGATTGGTCGTTTATCTTTCTCTTGTTATTACCATTTGTAAATATTTTTATGATTATTTGGATTGGTACGAGAAAGAGTGTTCAGACTTAAACCTACTTTGATTCTAATTCGTAGGTTCAAATGGTTCAGAAAACCTTAAATACGACCCCTATTTAGAATAGTGATCTCCATAGGTATTGTGGGTTCAAAATACTTATGGAGACATGGGTTCAATATCAGTTGTTTATTGGACTTTTGTGAGTATTAATAATTCACTTTTGACTTTATCAACCACAGCATCCCAATCCCCATAAGACGGTTGATTAAAGATAGTTGCAGTTGGATACCATAGACTGTCAGACCTATCGACAAACCATCTCCAGTCAGTATCAAATCGATTTAATATCCAAATAGGTTTACCAATTGCTCCAGTCATATGAACAACAGAAGTATCAACCGAAATAACTAAGTCCAAATTAGCAATTAAGGCAGCAGTATCGGAATAGTCATTCAATTCTTTAGTGAAATCGATGATATTTGGTCCATTCCATCCAGATGACTGCAGAGTTGCCAATTCTTCCTCTGCCTCAACCCCTTTCTGAAGACTATAAAAATCAATATTGGGTAAATTGAGACTTTTCAATTTTATAAGGGGAATATTTCTTCTTTTGTTCACACTCCAAACCTCGGGTTGATCTGGTCTAAACCCGCCAGACCAAACTAAACCCACGCGTAGATTGCTCTTTTCGCCTAATTTTTGTCTCCAGTAAGCGACTTTATTTGGATCTGGACTTAAGTATGGGATTCTGTTTGGAATAGTTTCACTAGTTGTTTTGAATGCCAAAGGCAAACTTAAAAGTGGGCAATGAAAATCAAATCTGGAAGTATTCGCACCCATTGGAATCATTTCACTAACACCCTCCAATGTTGATAAAGACTCAAGCAATGGTTCCTGAACCTCGAATATTACCTTTGCGCCTAAATTGGAAACCATTTTGATGTATCGACAGAATTGAATAGTGTCACCAAGTCCTTGTTCCGACCAAATTAGAATCGTTTTATTGACAAGAGATTCATTGCCTAACCAGAGTGGTTGAGGGTATGTGCGAGCAGATGATTTTTGAGAATCAGTTTTCCACCGATACTCATATAACTGCCAACCCTCTTCATAGTCACCTAGTAATAGTTTAAGAAGAGACTTGTCCCAATAGGCATCCGTATATTGATCCTTTAGTTCGATTGCCTTATTAAAATTGTCAAGTCCTTCACTATATTTTCTAAAACTAATGGAAAGCACATAACCTTTACAGAGATATGCCTCGGGAAAGTCAGGTTTTAGTTCAACGGCACGATTGCAACTTGCCAACGCCTCATCGAAATGATGCAATTCACAAAGCACCGCCCCACGATTTCCATATGCCTCTGCATAGTCAGGTTTTAGTTCAATGGCACGATTGCAACTTGCCAACGCCTCATCGAAATGATTTAACTTCGTTAACGCTAATCCACGATTACTATGCCCTGAAAAATTATGCGGATCTAATTGAATTGCAAGATTAAAATTTTCAAGAGCAATATCAAATTGATTCAATTTATGATGTGCAAGACCCCTACAAACATAGGCATCAGCAAAAGCAGGATTTAATTTAATTGCCTCATTAGCGCATTCAATTGCTTGATGAAATTTCTTAGATTCATGGAATATTATGCTTAAGTTGTTATAAGCATCAGCATAATCAGGTCTCAGAGATATTGCTTTATTGAAACTATCAACTGCATCATCAAATTTTTTAAGTTCTCTTAGAGCATTTCCTCTGTTGTTATAAGCATCAGCATAATCAGGTCTCAGAGATATTGCTTTATTGAAGGCATCCAATGCCTCAGTAAATTTCCCAAGTTCAATTAAAGTATTTCCCTTATTGCTATAGGCATCAGCATAATTTGGTTGCAAGGCAATTGCACAATCAAAACTAGCAAGAGATTCTTTTAATTTTTTAAGGTTTTTTAAGGCGATCCCTTGGTTTGACCATGCCACCGGTTGATTGGCATCAAGAACCAAAGATTTTTTAAGTAACCCAATAGATTCTTCGTATTGCCCCATTTGCAAAAGGGCAGTCCCAAAATTTGTTAATAATCCAGAATTATTGGGATAACGAGCAAGCAACTTCTTGTAGACTTCAATTGCAGTATTTAGTTGTCCAGACTGATGATATGCAATTGCCTGTTGAAAAAGCACGCTTGGGTTAAAAGAAGTGGACATTTTTCATTGAAATTATTTAAAAGGCAATCTATAAGATATTCATCTCATATGGATATGTTGATACTAATCCCTATAGAATTCATCAGTTCTAAAACCGTATCTTGACTATTTTATGAGGGTTTATAGTTTTGTTAGCAATGAATACTAGTGCGGAGGACTTTATCGGATTGAAAGCGAAATAGTGGGTGGGAATTAGAGCGCTGAATACACCGTTCCAACTCCAATTTGCAGTTCTTTTGCAATCTGCTTGATTCCCATCCCATTGCTTCTGAGTAACTGAACTGCATTTTTCATGCCGTCATTCATTTTTGTCGGTCTACCTAGTTTTACACCTCTAGATTTTGCTGTTTGTAGTCCTGCAATTACCCGTTCTCTGATGAGTTCTCGTTCATACGCACCTAATGCTCCCAGTATTGAGAACATCATTTTGCCCATAGGGGTGGATGTATCAATTGCCTGTTGATGAAAGAATAAGTCGACTTTGACTGATTCAAGTTGATTCAGTAGTTCAATGAGATTTTGAAGTGACCTGCCCAGTCTGTCGATTGACCAACACATGACCATGTCGAACTTTCGTTGTGTTGCCATCTTCATCATTAAATCAAGGGCAGGGCGCCGTGCTTTAACCCCTGAGATGCCTTCATCAATGAACTCTTGAACGATGATGTAACCCATTCGCTCTGTGATTGCTCGAAGTTCTGTAAGTTGATTTTCACAAGTTTGTTTGTCTGTTGATACTCGTGCGTATAGTGCGACTCGTTTATTCACTTTATTTACCTTTCAGAAATGGTGGTTCGGTATCTGGAAGGTAAAGGAGTGGGAGGTAATGGCAAGAATCTTCCTGCTATGAACAGATAACAAAAAACCCGCAACTCTAATGAATATGCGGGTCTCACGTTTTTAATGCAAAAGTATAATAATTCACACTAATATACTTTTTCTTACAAGCACTTGAAAATTATGTTTAATTACAAGTACTTATGGTGGGTCGGGCGAGATTCGAACTCGCGACCAACGGATTAAAAGTCCGCTGCTCTACCGACTGAGCTACCGACCCGGTAAGTCGTAAATTATAGCAAGAAGTTTGTATGTGCCCCTGAGGTCTGTA
>Ga0214236_1000579_pt1 | contig 11125 bp, 4 predicted proteins | sample TroBogypolimnion_11_FD_153074 | JGI IMG/M metagenome (GOLD analysis project Ga0214236, IMG submission 153074) | Freshwater microbial communities from Trout Bog Lake, WI - 28JUL2008 hypolimnion | ecosystem: Environmental > Aquatic > Freshwater > Lake > Hypolimnion/Profundal zone | place: Trout...
TATCGATAACATTGACTGTGCTATTTATACCTCACGGTTCGCTCATTTTTCCGGCTACTTCACCAGATTGCGCTGCCAGATCTTGATAAATGGTAGTAGAGCAACCCAATAATGCCAAAATGCGTAACTGCACAGCGGTTAGCGGACTTACACTGTGATAATCTATTCCACCGGAACTGACAATGACCAAGTTGATGCCGATAAATGCCTGAAGCATCATCTCAGTAGTCGGTCTGGCAGTCGCTCGTTTGGGGTTTCCTGCGTAAATCCCATCAAGTTTTTCGTCCTGCTCCTGCAAAGCTTTGCGCACCGTGAACTCAACTAGGCACAATACTCGTAGGCCAATGCTAAGCAGGCGAATTAAGCCCTTGATGCGGGTGCTTGAATTGAGAAATAGTGGCGTCAATCCCAGTTTTTTGCCACGAAAGCGGTTGTAGCCGCGCTCAACTAGATATTCTTCACGATAGGCTAGCACCGCTTCGCCTAAGCTCAGTTCGGTGTCATTACAAACGTACACATGCCACCCCAAGCATTTCACAGCATTTTCGTAAACAGTCATGTCATGGGAGGTGCTGACGGTTACGGTTACCACTGTCACATCATGTGCTGGACACATCAGATAAGTACGCTTGCGGGTGGTTTTTGTTTCCATGCGGTATTTAACGACCAGTAGGTCAATCACTCTATGATGCTTCAGGATGGCCTGCACAGCAATTCGCATCCCTTCTTCATCTAGGCGTTTTCTGCCTCGCCCCCGCTTGTTTAGATCTTCTATCGCTTGCTCAGCTTTTTTCAGTCGATTATCCAATGCTTTTTTTTGCGCTATGGCGTGTTTAAAGGATTGTACAACTAGGCGCTGCTCTTGCCATTCGATATTCTCGCCGCCATATTCTGATTTGAGCGTGATGCTGTAGGCGTAGCCGTTAGCGATGTGTTCCAGCTTGTCAGATGCCGTTTCTGGCGCGCGATGGACAGGATCCAACGACTGTGTGCCTGCCCATACCGGTGCCAGTAATCGCTGCAATTCTGCTGCTGGCATTTGCACTGAAGGGAGTGGACACAAATAATAATCACTGTGTGCCGCAAGGTAGGCGCGAGTGGCTAAAGCAGACATTTTGCAATCGCCGATATAGAGCAGTCCCTGTTCTCCGAGACAGGCCTGTACCTTGCGTATTTCTGGGATGTACAAGGGATCGTCGGCACATTGACCGCTGACAATCGATAAGCTCAATGGCATACCCAACGGATCTAATACGGCCATGTTGATCTTCAACTGAGGCAGGTCGGGGCGATGTTGCTTACTGTGCCCGAATTGGAAAAGACCGCCTTCGGTAACGGCAACGTAGGCTTGCGCTGTTGAGCTGTCAATACGTATTCGTCGGACCTTCAGGTTGTAAACGCGTATCGAAGTGGTGTTCTGCTCCGACTCGTAAGCTTCCCACCCAGCATCGTTCTGACCAAGATAATTTAGCACCATGCACAATCGGTCATCGCTGAAATCTAATTCACGCAGACCTATCGATTTCAAGCAGAGATCCAGTGTCATTAACAGTCCAGCGACCCAACCCTGCACTGAACTGAGGCGGTGATCGCCTTCGCTTAGGATATAGGCCAGCCACACGACCACAACCTGCCCAAGGCTCAAGCCCTGCCAGTTCCCGTGCGTTGGAAAATGTTTGTCCAGCAATGCGGCCACCTCCATTTTTTTCATTTCTGCCAATAGCAGTGGCACGTCGTCCGACCGTTCAATTCTCGTTATGTTAGGTGCTGTTTTCATGGCAAATTGGAGTAGTTTGCCTTAATTTCATGAACTGAGTGTAAAATTAAGCGAACCGTGAGATGGATTGTAAAAGTATAAGTTGATTGAGCAGCAAGGCTGTAACCCTCGGTTCGCTAATTTTTATAACAATATGATTATTTTAGGCTAATTTGCTAAAAAACAACACATCACCCCATTATAACCGAATGAATCTATTGAACTTTAAAAAAAATGAGCGAACCGATGGCTGTAAAGCTGGGAAGGCGACAATAATCCATTCCTATGACAATCAAAAATAAAAACATACAAGAATAGTACTTGACGGTTGAGCGCATCGCTGTATAATACGCAGTTCTTTCGGAGGTAGCATCATTCGAAAGCACAGGAAGTGGGGTTGATTAAAATGGATGTTTGACAAGTTGGCTGAAGTTGTTATAATAGCCGGCTACTTGGGGCTGAGTATTTCTTGGTTCTGGGTTGAAAAATAAAAGTTAACAAGGTGTTGACAAAATGAATCGGCTCTGTATAATAGGTCGACTCAACGGGGCTTTCGCTCCGCGCTCTTTAAAAATATGATCAAAATAATTTGTGTGGGTGCTTGTAGTGATTGTTAGTGATGTTAACAAATAATCGACACAAGTACAATACATTAAGAAGTAATTTTTAACGTTTAGTTATGTAGTCGAGCCAAGATTGGCTACTCATCTTATTGAGTGGCAAAACTGATTTAAACTGAAGAGTTTGATCATGGCTCAGATTGAACGCTGGCGGTATGCTTAACACATGCAAGTCGAACGGTAACAGGCTTTCGGGCGCTGACGAGTGGCGGACGGGTGAGTAACGCGTAGGAATCTGCCTCATAGTGGGGGACAACGTGGGGAAACTCACGCTAATACCGCATACGCCCTACGGGGGAAAGGAGGGGATCTTCGGACCTTTCGCTATGAGATGAGCCTGCGTTAGATTAGCTAGTTGGTAGGGTAAAGGCCTACCAAGGCGACGATCTATAGCTGGTCTGAGAGGACGATCAGCCACACTGGGACTGAGACACGGCCCAGACTCCTACGGGAGGCAGCAGTGGGGAATATTGGACAATGGGCGAAAGCCTGATCCAGCAATACCGCGTGTGTGAAGAAGGCCTTAGGGTTGTAAAGCACTTTCAATTGGGAGGAAAACCTATCGGTCAATACCCGGTAGCTTGACATTACCTTTAGAAGAAGCACCGGCTAACTCCGTGCCAGCAGCCGCGGTAATACGGAGGGTGCGAGCGTTAATCGGAATTACTGGGCGTAAAGCGTGCGTAGGCGGTTCGTTAAGTCAGATGTGAAAGCCCTGGGCTCAACCTGGGAACTGCATTTGAAACTGGCGGACTAGAGTTTAGTAGAGGGGAGTGGAATTTCAGGTGTAGCGGTGAAATGCGTAGATATCTGAAGGAACACCAGTGGCGAAGGCGACTCCCTGGACTAGAACTGACGCTGAGGTACGAAAGCGTGGGTAGCAAACAGGATTAGATACCCTGGTAGTCCACGCCGTAAACGATGTCGACTAGCCGTTGGCCCTATTTACAGGGTTAGTGGCGCAGCTAACGCATTAAGTCGACCGCCTGGGGAGTACGGCCGCAAGGTTAAAACTCAAATGAATTGACGGGGGCCCGCACAAGCGGTGGAGCATGTGGTTTAATTCGATGCAACGCGAAGAACCTTACCTACCCTTGACATCCAGAGAATCTGTTAGAGATAGTAGAGTGCCTTCGGGAGCTCTGAGACAGGTGCTGCATGGCTGTCGTCAGCTCGTGTCGTGAGATGTTGGGTTAAGTCCCGTAACGAGCGCAACCCTTGTCCTTAGTTGCCAGCGCGTAATGGCGGGAACTCTAGGGAGACTGCCGGTGATAAACCGGAGGAAGGTGGGGACGACGTCAAGTCATCATGGCCCTTATGGGTAGGGCTACACACGTGCTACAATGGCCGGTACAGAGGGCAGCGAACTTGCGAAAGTAAGCAAATCCCAGAAAGCCGGTCTTAGTCCGGATTGGAGTCTGCAACTCGACTCCATGAAGTCGGAATCGCTAGTAATCGCGAATCAGAATGTCGCGGTGAATACGTTCCCGGGCCTTGTACACACCGCCCGTCACACCATGGGAGTGGGTTGCAAAAGAAGTGGGTAGTCTAACCTTCGGGAGGGCGCTCACCACTTTGTGATTCATGACTGGGGTGAAGTCGTAACAAGGTAGCCCTAGGGGAACCTGGGGCTGGATCACCTCCTTACAAAGACATTCACGCATCGCTATGAGTATCCACAACAAATTATTTTGATCACAAGTATGAGCCTAGGGCCTGTAGCTCAGTTGGTTAGAGCGCACCCCTGATAAGGGTGAGGTCGGTGGTTCGAGTCCACCTAGGCCCACCACCTTACCGACAAGGTAAACGTGGCCAAAGACCTGGGAGACTCAGCAAACACTGGGGCTATAGCTCAGCTGGGAGAGCACCTGCCTTGCACGCAGGGGGTCAGCGGTTCGATCCCGCTTAGCTCCACCAATTCTATAACGTTTCGATTCTGCCAAAAAGAAGATAAGAAATGCTTACATAATCAATGTAGGTATGGATTTATAGTCTTTAAACAAAAGAATCAGCAGAGACCTTATAGAATTGGTACCTGACTGTTTAGAACATGAAAGTATGAATAGCTCTTTAACAATTTGGAAATCTGTAACAAAGCCATTTTATAGAATAAAACTATAGAATGACTTAAAACGAGTTCAGGTGAACTGACGTTATGCAGACATTATCGAAAGCGACCTTAATTAAGCAATTAATTAAAAGCTGCCGAGATAATGGCTGCAAAAACAAAGTCCACACGAATGAGTTCTCAAACAGAAAAAAGCGATTAAGAAAGCTGATCGATATAACACAGCAAGCGAGACTTTAAACTATGGCAACATAGCGCAAAGAACAGACTTATTGGGGTTATATGGTCAAGTGAATAAGCGCATACGGTGGATGCCTAGGCAGTGAGAGGCGATGAAGGACGTTGTAGCATGCGATAAGTTTCGGGGAGCTTGCAAACTAGCTTTGATCCGAAAATTTCCGAATGGGGAAACCCGGCCAACATCAGTTGGTCACATTACAGTGAATACATAGCTGTATTGAGCGAACCTGGAGAACTGAAACATCTAAGTACCCAGAGGAAAAGAAATCAACCGAGATTCCCTTAGTAGCGGCGAGCGAACGGGGATTAGCCCTTAAGTTGTACAGATGTTAGTGGAACGGTCTGGAAAGTCCGGCGATACAGGGTGATAGCCCCGTACACGAAAACGCTGTGCAGTGAAAACGAGTAGGACGGGGCACGTGAAACCTTGTCTGAACATGGGGGGACCATCCTCCAAGGCTAAATACTCCTTACTGACCGATAGTGAACCAGTACCGTGAGGGAAAGGCGAAAAGAACCCCGGAGAGGGGAGTGAAATAGATCCTGAAACCGTATGCGTACAAGCAGTGGGAGCACCCTCGTGGTGTGACTGCGTACCTTTTGTATAATGGGTCAGCGACTTAATCTCAGTGGCAAGCTTAACCGAATAGGGGAGGCGTAGCGAAAGCGAGTCTTAATAGGGCGTTTAGTCGCTGGGATTAGACCCGAAACCGGGCGATCTATCCATGACCAGGCTGAAGGTGAGGTAATACTTACTGGAGGGCCGAACCCACGTATGTTGAAAAATCCGGGGATGAGTTGTGGATCGGAGTGAAAGGCTAATCAAGCTCGGAGATAGCTGGTTCTCCTCGAAAGCTATTTAGGTAGCGCCTCGTGTATAACTGTTGGGGGTAGAGCACTGTTTCGGCTAGGGGGTCATCTCGACTTACCAACCCGATGCAAACTCCGAATACCAACAAGTTTCAGCACGGGAGACACACGGCGGGTGATAAGGTCCGTCGTGGAAAGGGAAACAGCCCAGACCGTCAGCTAAGGTCCCAAAATCTATGCTCAGTGGGAAACGATGTGGAAAGGCACAGACAGCCAGGAGGTTGGCTTAGAAGCAGCCATCCTTTAAAGAAAGCGTAATAGCTCACTGGTCGAGTCGGTCTGCGCGGAAGATTTACCGGGGCTAAGCATAGTACCGAAGCTACGGGTTCATCTTAGGATGAGCGGTAGAGGAGCGTTCTGTACGCCTGCGAAGGTTCATTGAGAAGTGGGCTGGAGGTATCAGAAGTGCGAATGCTGACATGAGTAACGATAATGGGGGTGAAAAACCCCCACGCCGAAAACCCAAGGTTTCCTGCGCAACGCTAATCGACGCAGGGTTAGTCGGTACCTAAGGCGAGGCCGAAAGGCGTAGTCGATGGAAAACAGGTTAATATTCCTGTACCAGTGTTAACTGCGATGGGGTGACGGAGAAGGCTAGGTCAGCCACCTGTTGGAATAGGTGGTTTAAGCAAGTAGGCAGGTTCTTTAGGCAAATCCGGAGAATCAATGCTGAGATGTGATGACGAGTTCGCTTGCGAACGAAGTGATTGATGCCCTGCTTCCAAGAAAAACCTCTAAGCTTCAGGTTAACAGTGGCCGTACCCCAAACCGACACAGGTGGGTGGGATGAGAATTCTAAGGCGCTTGAGAGAACTCGGCTGAAGGAACTAGGCAAAATGATACCGTAACTTCGGGAGAAGGTATGCCCTTGGTAAGTGAAGGTCCTCGCGACCGGAGCTGAAGAGGGTTGCAATAAAATGGTGGCTGCGACTGTTTAGCAAAAACATAGCACTCTGCAAACTCGAAAGAGGAAGTATAGGGTGTGACGCCTGCCCGGTGCTGGAAGGTTAATTGATGGGGTTATCTTCGGAGAAGCTCTTGATCGAAGCCCCAGTAAACGGCGGCCGTAACTATAACGGTCCTAAGGTAGCGAAATTCCTTGTCGGGTAAGTTCCGACCTGCACGAATGGCGTAACGATGGCCACACTGTCTCCAGCCGAGACTCAGTGAAATTGAAATTGCGGTGAAGATGCCGTATACCCGCGGCTAGACGGAAAGACCCCGTGAACCTTTACTATAGCTTGACACTGGACTTTGAATCGATTTGTGTAGGATAGGTGGGAGACTTCGAAGCAGGAACGCCAGTTCTTGTGGAGTCAACCTTGAAATACCACCCTGGTTTATTTGAAGTTCTAACCTAGATCCATTATCTGGATTGGGGACAGTGTCTGGTGGGTAGTTTGACTGGGGCGGTCTCCTCCTAAAGAGTAACGGAGGAGCACGAAGGTACCCTCAGCCTGGTCGGAAATCAGGCAATGAGTGCAATGGCATAAGGGTGCTTGACTGCGAGATAGACACATCGAGCAGGTACGAAAGTAGGTCATAGTGATCCGGTGGTTCTGTATGGAAGGGCCATCGCTCAACGGATAAAAGGTACTCCGGGGATAACAGGCTGATACCGCCCAAGAGTTCATATCGACGGCGGTGTTTGGCACCTCGATGTCGGCTCATCACATCCTGGGGCTGAAGCAGGTCCCAAGGGTATGGCTGTTCGCCATTTAAAGTGGTACGCGAGCTGGGTTCAGAACGTCGTGAGACAGTTCGGTCCCTATCTGCCGTGGGCGTTTGAGATTTGAGGGAAGCTGCTCCTAGTACGAGAGGACCGGAGTGGACGCACCACTGGTGTTCCAGTTGTCATGCCAATGGCATTGCTGGGTAGCTACGTGCGGACAGGATAACCGCTGAAAGCATCTAAGCGGGAAGCCCCTCCCAAGATGAGATCTCACTGGGACTATAAGTCCCCTGAAGGGTTGTCGAAGACTACGACGTTGATAGGCACGGTGTGGAAGCGCAGTAATGTGTGAAGCTAACGTGTACTAATTGCCCGTGAGGCTTGACCATATAACACCCAATCAGTTTGATTGCGTGGCGTAAGCTAAACGAACTAAGAGTTTAGCCGACAGTTTGACTAATCGCAAACGAAGACAAGCCTAAGTAAAAGATAAACAAACAACAGATAGACCGAGGGTTACAGATTTCCAAGAGCAAGTGTAAAACACAGTAGGGCTAGCAATAACCTGAAAATAGCTACATTTGTGAAAGACAGTTGGTGAAAACCGACTACACCAGTTTGCTTGGTGACCATAGCGAACGTGAACCACCCGATCCCATCTCGAACTCGGAAGTGAAACCGTTTAGCGCCGATGATAGTGTGGCAGTTTGCCATGCGAAAGTAGGGAATTGCCAAGCTCTTAATATTAAAACCCAAGCCTAATGCTTGGGTTTTTTTTTGCCTATGATTTTTAATAGCTCAGAAACACTATTCTATAAAGATATTTTTTACTAGACTTCTTTCCTAAATAGTAGTGATATAATCAAAATCTGGTAGCGCCAGTTGGGCATATTGTTACTGTTTGTTCCCAAGTTCCACTTTCATTGTTATACACACGCTACCTGCATCCCTGCCAGTATGTTGGTTTAATTAACGCGTGTGTCTAACGATGAGAGTGGAATTTTGAGCCTGAGGAACTTGTGTGATAGCTGTATTTAGAAACCATATCTACCTAACTTCCATACCCATAGCATGACGTGTAAGTATCGATTTTACTGAAGGAAAATATTCCAGTAATGTTAATCCAACATTTCTAGCGGTAACGAGTGCTAACCAGTCATTAGAAAACACATTAACCACAGTGTTGGTAAATCCTATAGTTCGATCATGATCTTTCTTACGCGTAGTCGCATAAGTATTTAGAAAACTGGCATCACCAATATCGTTATTGGTTTCATGTTGTTTAATAAGTTGTTCTGCAAGTTGTACTACATCACGAAAACCTAAATTAAATCCTTGTCCGGCTACTGGATGTAATTGATGTGCGGCATTACCTATAATGACTGTTCGACCAACAACCATTTTTTCTGCACGAATCAGAGATAAAGGGAAGGCACGTCTAGGTGCTGTTAAATTAAGTTGACCTAGCTTATATCCAAAGCATTGCTGTAGTTCGGCAATAAAATCTGCCTCACTACCTAACATAAGTGCATTGGCATCTTCATCTTTACGTGTCCAAACAACGGAACATTCATGACTACTTATCGGTAATAAAGCAAGTGGTCCTGAGGCTGTAAAGCGTTCGTAGGCAGTATTATTATTCGCGAGTGTTGAACTAATAGTTGTTATTAATGCGGTTTGACCATATTCGGTAACTTTCTGAGTATTCCCCATTAATTGTCGGACTGAGGATAAACCGCCATCTGCTCCAACTAATAGTTTTGCTGTTATGTTTAAAGATTCAGTGCCTTGTTTTAGATTAATGAATATTTTATTATCACTAGACATCAGACCAACAACGCGGGCAGGTGCAATGAGTTCAATAGTTGATTCAGAGACTAGATTGGCAATATGAGTTTCTATATCACGGGCACTTATCACATAACCTAAAGCCTCTATTTGTTCTTTTTCTGCCGAAAGACGTGTTTTACCGAAATGGCCTTGATCAGATATATGAATCTGTTTTATTGCTGTTGCAGCCTTACTAATGCCTTGCCAAAATCCTAATGCATCTAATATTTGCACTGTTCCTGCAGCTAAAGCTAATGCACGGTCTCCAGTAGGAGAAGCCTGTAATTGTTCGCGTGTAGCCGCTTCAACAATAGCGATACGTAGTCCTGTGTTTTTTAGCATAAGTGCCAAGCAATTACCTGCTAAACCACTACCGACTATTACAATGTCATATTCCTGTTGCATTAGTTGTCCTGCATGAGAGCTTCTATTTCTAATATGGTTTTGGGTGCGCCATTGGTTAATATTTCATGGCCTTCGGCGGTGACTAGTACATCATCTTCTATACGTATGCCGATACCACGCCATTTTTTTTCAACTTCTTTACAATCTGCGGGAATATATAAGCCAGGTTCTACAGTAAGTACCATGCCTTTTTCTAAGAGTCGCCATTCTTGCTTGATTTTGTAAGCACCAACATCATGTACATCCATGCCTAACCAGTGGCCAATTCGGTGCATATAAAATGGTTTGTATTTTTCATCTTTAATGAGTTTCTTTAACTTACCTTTGAGCAAACCTAAGACGATTAAGCCTTCTGTAATGACTTCAACCGAAGCCTCATGAGCCTTATTCCAAGGGATACCTGGTTTAATTTGTGCTAACGCTGCGGTTTGGGCATCTAAGACTAGTTGATAGAGTTGTTTTTGTGGTTCGCTAAACTTTCCTGAAATTGGAAAAGTACGAGTAATATCTGCGGCGTAGTGATCGCATTCTGCACCCGCATCAATTAATAGCAGATCTCCATCTTTCAATAAGCCCGTATTTTCAGTGTAATGTAAAGTACAGGCGTTATTGCCGCTGGCAACTATAGATGGATAAGCAACCGCACGTAAGCCGTTGTGCATAAAGTGATGAACAATATCAGCTTCTATTTGATATTCATAACGACCCGCTTTACATGCCTGCATGGCTTTAGTATGGGCGATAGCAGACACGTCGGCAGCGTGGCGCATGAGTTTAAGCTCATTAGGGCTTTTAAATAAACGCATTTCATGTAGTTGATGGTCTAGGGAAATTAATTCCCTAGGTGCTTCTACACCTGTTCTGAATTGGTTACGGATAATATTAAGCCAGTTTTGCACGCGTTGATCGAACACGGTATCACGTCCCATTAGATAAAATACTTTAGCTTTATTTTCTAATAGCTTAGGTAATAAGTCATTGACTTCATCTATGGAGTGAGCGGTATCGACCGCATATTGGCTAATCGCGCCTTCTAAGCCAGCGTGAGCACCTTCCCACAAGGCTTTTTTCTTATCAAATTTACGGCAAAATAATAGGTATTCGCCTTCAGCTCGACCTGGAATAAAAACAGCCAATGCCTCTGGTTCATTAAAACCAGTGAGATAATAGAAGTCACTATTTTGTCTAAACGGATAATCAACATCGCTATTACGGGCGCACATAGATGCGCTGGCGATCAGAGCAACATTACCTTTGCCTATATGGTTTAATAATTGTTTACGACGTTTTTTAAATTCAGTTTGTTTCATGATCTTCTCGCCATAAATCGTTAGAAGAGTCGCTATTATTAGCTAACTCATCACGTAATAATAAAATAGCTGATCTTAGGAATTCAGTAATTTCAACAAAATCTCGCTCATCTTCTTCACCCTCAACCTCAGTATCTAGCTTAGTAAATTCGGTAATGTCTTTAAGGATTTCACGCGTATCTTTTGACCAGTTAGTTACGGTTGCTACTGAACCTACGCCAAATAAAAAGCCACGACACCAGTTTGTTAAAGCTTCAACCCTCTCAGATAAAGCAACTTCATCATCAGGTAGAAAGAAGTCAAAATCCAAGTCATCACTAGCGAGTAAATGCCTTGTTTCTTCAAACAATCGTA
>Ga0214236_1000605_pt1 | contig 10724 bp, 13 predicted proteins | sample TroBogypolimnion_11_FD_153074 | JGI IMG/M metagenome (GOLD analysis project Ga0214236, IMG submission 153074) | Freshwater microbial communities from Trout Bog Lake, WI - 28JUL2008 hypolimnion | ecosystem: Environmental > Aquatic > Freshwater > Lake > Hypolimnion/Profundal zone | place: Trout...
GGGTGACGTAGAAAGCCCGAGGGGTGGGGTTCGTCATATTATTACTGGTAAGGGTAGTTATTAACTTTGCTTTAATCCTGAGGTTCTATGAAGTTAAGTTATTAAATGTTTAAAAATGGTATAATTTCCATGTAGTTTAATTAGTAAGTTTTGTCCTTTTTTTGTCCTTTTTGATTAGGACAAAGGGTTAAAAGTTGTTGAGATAATATTCAAAGATGTGGTATCCAATGGGTTTAAGACCTATGGAGACTGTAGCTCAGTTGAATTGTGATTCCTGTTGTCGTGGGTTCGAGCCCCATCAGCCACCCCATCTTTTATAAGCCTCACAGCCTAGTGAGGCTTTTTTGTTTCTGTTGACATAGAAATGATGTTCAATTAAATATCCTCAAACAACTGGTTTGATTCCAAAAATAAATCTGAAGCTTACGAAATCGACGTAGGTTCTTTTGCATTTAAGCTAGACGCTTACTAAGTGCTAGCACTTATTGATTTTTAGGTTCTAAAGCGCAATTATTTTAATTAAATATGCGATTCTTCTATAGCCATAACCAGCCCATGTTTCAAAAAATGAGTAAAAATCGTTCACCTTATTGCGATGAGTATGGCATTTTTTTATCCTACACATGATTAATGCGTCTTGTATTTCAAATCAAAAAAGATACAAATACATTAATTGCTTTAGCTAACCAAGTATTTTATTGGGAATAACTTAAGGAGTACTTACTATGCAGTATAAAAAAATGGTTTTAATCACGTTACTTACTTCATCAATGTTGATGAGCGGGTGCTCCAACTTATCTACACGTCAAAAAAATGCTGCTGCAGGTGCAGCCATTGGGGGTGTGGCTGGTGCAGTTCTGACGGGTGGAAGCGCTTTTGGTACAGTTGGTGGCGCAGCCATTGGAGGAGTTATTGGGCATGGCGTAGATGGAATGACTAGTAAGAAAAAGTAGTGTTATTGAACTGCCTAGGTTATTTTCATTTCAAGCGACTTTCATAAGAGTTGATTGTCCTATTTTACTTGCTCGTTTGGTAAATGTAGGTAAGCTTCCATAACTTATGAATGACAAACAACTTTTACGATACAGTCGCCACATTCTTTTACCGCAAATCGGTTATGAAGGCCAAGATAAACTCGTTAATAGCCACGCGTTAATAGTGGGAGCAGGTGGCTTGGGGTCGCCTGTAGCTCTATATCTTGCTGCTGGAGGCGTGGGTACGCTCACCATCTGTGATTTTGATGTAGTCGATTTAACCAATCTGCAGCGGCAAGTTGTGCATACCACTGAGGCGGTCGGTATAAATAAAGCCCTGTCAGCACAGCAAACTTTAGCCACGCTTAATCCAGACACTACGGTACATATAGTGACTAAAAAATCGACCACTCAGGAGTTTTCTAGGTTAATCACAGAGGCCGATGTGGTAATTGATTGTAGTGATAACTTCGCAACACGTTATCTGTTAAATACGTTATGCGTTCAACTGAAAAAACCTCTTGTATCAGGTGCAGCTATTGGTTTTGAGGGGCAGATCACAGTATTTGATATGCGCAATGATGAAAGCCCCTGCTACCATTGCCTATTTCCAGACAATGGTGAAGATACTGAAATGCGTTGTGCAGACAACGGAGTGTTTGCGCCACTAGTGGGTATGATAGGCACTACTCAAGCCGCAGAAGCCATGAAATTATTAATGGGTATCGGTGAAAGCCTACAAGGGCGATTGCTGTTGCTTGATGTGCTCACAATGCAGTGGCGCGAAATCAAGCTTAGCAAAGATCTTGAGTGCAAGATTTGCAATATTTAAACATCTAGACTATCAAGTCAGAATGATAGGGGTGAAACCTCAACACTACAAGCCTCCCACCAAACCCTTCACCGAAGCGTTTAAAGTCAGATGATATTTTGCATATCGATTAAGCGCTACAAAAAATAAACGATTTACATTTTACCTAGACAGAGTCTGCGACCGGAGCTCATTATAAATACCGATGGTGGCTGTGGTAAAATCATGCCCATATGAATACTGAAAACACCACCGCCAACGCTCACGAGCTAGCCAAGTCTTTTGATCCTAAAACCATAGAAAGTAAATGGTACGAATTTTGGGAAAGTAGTGGCTATTACGCCGCTGGCTTAGACCCCAGTAAAAAAGATAATTTCTGTATCTTGTTGCCACCACCGAACGTGACTGGCACCCTGCATATGGGCCATGGCTTTAATCAAACCTTGATGGATGCGCTTACTCGCTACCATCGTATGCGAGGCGACAACACTCTTTGGCAGCCAGGCACCGATCACGCCGGTATTGCGACGCAAATTGTGGTGGAGCGTCAACTCGATGCGCAAGGTGTGTCACGCCATGATTTAGGTCGCGAAAAATTCTTAGAAAAAGTTTGGGAGTGGAAAGAGTACTCTGGCGGGAGCATTACCAAACAAATGCGTCGATTGGGCACCTCACCCGATTGGAGTCGTGAGCGCTTCACCATGGATGAAGGTCTGAACAAAACCGTCACTGAAACTTTTGTGCGCCTCTACAATGAAGGTTTAATTTACCGTGGCAAGCGCTTGGTGAATTGGGACGTAAAACTAGGCACTGCTGTTTCAGATCTAGAAGTGGTGCAGCAAGAAGAAGATGGCTTTATGTGGCACATCAACTACCCATTGGTAGGGGTTGATGCCAAGCTTGGTTTACAGCATTTAACCGTGGCTACTACCCGTCCAGAAACGCTATTGGGCGACGTGGCCGTAATGGTGCATCCAGAAGATGAACGCTATGCGCATTTGATTGGGAAAGCGGTAAAGTTACCGTTATGCGATCGTGAAATTCCTATTATTGCCGATGATTATGTGGACCGTGAATTCGGCACAGGCGTGGTAAAGGTGACTCCTGCACATGACTTTAACGACTATGCAGTAGGTCAGCGTCATAAACTACCGATCATTGGTATTTTAAGCTTAGATGGCAACGTCAACGAAGCTGCGCCATCGCAGTATCGTGGCATGGAGCGTTTTGCCGCGCGTAAGCAAGTCGTACTGGATTTAGATGCACAAGGCTATTTAGTTAAGACTGATAAGCACAAACTCAAAGTGCCTCGTGGTGACCGTACTGGTGTGGTTATTGAACCTATGCTCACAGACCAATGGTTTGTGGCCATGAGTAAACCAGCTGCTGATGGTAAAAGCATTACGCAAAAAGCGCTTGATGTTGTGGCTAGTGGCGAGATTAAGTTTTATCCAGAAAATTGGGTCAACACTTATAACCAATGGCTCAATAATATTCAAGACTGGTGTATTTCACGCCAACTTTGGTGGGGCCATCAGATTCCAGCTTGGTATGCTGATAATGGCAAAGTCTATGTAGCACATGATGAAGCAGCAGCAGAATTGCTTGCGGCTAAAGATGGCTACAGTGGCAAACTTAAGCGCGATGAAGATGTGCTAGATACCTGGTACTCCTCAGCATTATGGCCTTTCTCAACCTTAGATTGGACTGGCGACGAAGCTAAAGATAAAGCCAATACCGCACTCAACTTATATCTACCATCTTCAGTGCTAGTCACCGGCTTTGATATTATCTTTTTCTGGGTAGCGCGGATGGTGATGATGACCACGCATATCACTGGCAAAATTCCGTTTAAGCATGTGTATGTGCATGGTTTGATTCGCGACGCAGAAGGCCAGAAAATGAGTAAGTCTAAGGGCAATGTACTTGACCCGATTGATTTAATCGACGGCATAGGCTTAGATGATTTAATTAAAAAACGTACGACAGGGCTAATGAATCCTAAGCAAGCCGAGCAGATTGAGAAACGCACCCGTAAAGAATTCCCTGATGGCATTAACGCTTATGGCACCGATGCTTTACGATTTACTTTCGCGGCCTTGGCCTCGCCTGGTCGCGATATTAAGTTTGATTTGCAGCGTTGTGATGGCTATCGAAACTTCTGCAATAAATTGTGGAATGCCACTCGCTTTGTACTGATGAATACTGAAGGTCAAGACTGTGGCATGGAGCAATGCAGCACTCAGCCAGAGGGTTACTTAAGCTTCTCGCAAGCGGATCGCTGGATCGTATCGACGCTGCAACGTACTGAAGCGGAAGTGGAAAAAGCTTTTACTGATTACAGATTCGACTTAGCTGCCAAAGCCATTTATGAATTTGTCTGGGATGAATACTGCGATTGGTATTTGGAGCTTGCCAAAGTTCAAGTACAGCAAGGTACTGATGCTGAAAAACGCGCAACACGCCGTACGTTATTACGCGTGCTTGAAACCATCTTGCGTTTAGCCCACCCAATTATGCCTTTTATTACCGAAGAGATTTGGCAAACGATAGGTCCAATGAGTGGAAAAACTGGCGCTAGCATCATGCTTGAAGCCTATCCGCAAGCGCAGCCTAGCAAAATTGATGATGTGGCAGAAGGTTGGGTAAGCTTATTAAAACAAGCGGTTGATGCCTGTCGAAGCTTGCGTGGAGAAATGAGCATTTCTCCTGCAGCACGCGTGCCTTTGATTGCCGTAGGGGATGCCGCACAGTTGGCGCTTTATGCACCATACTTAAAAGCCTTGGCGAAACTCGAAGATGTCACTATTGTTGATGAGCTACCCGAAGCGGATGCACCTGTGATGATAGTTGAAGAATTTAAACTCATGTTAAAGGTTGAAATTGACCTTGCCGCTGAGAAAGAGCGTTTAAGTAAAGAAGTTGCTCGGCTAGAAGGTGAAATCAGCAAAGCCAACGCCAAGCTAGGCAATGAAAGTTTTGTGGCGCGCGCACCCGCAGCCGTGGTTGAGCAGGAGCAAGCAAGGGTGGCTGAGTTTAGTGCTAATCTGGAGAAACTGAAAAGTCAGTTAGCTAAACTTAATTGACATCCTCCCCGGCATGAATGATCTGACCCCCAAATGTTGGACCTTGATTTTGATATGGGGAGTGGCTAAAAATATTAAATAAACAGATTTACATCAGACTCACCTGCAAACTCAAAAAAGCTGGCCGCACCACCAAACTCAATGCCCTCAATAAAGTCTGCGGGCTTGAAATCAAACAGGTCCACCGTCATTTGGCAGGCAATAAATTTAACACCACTTTCCAAGCAAGCATTGCGCAGGTCTTCAATACTTGCCACACCTTTATCAGCAATCTTTTGCTTCATCATCATGGTTGCGATGCTCTCCATGCCGGGTAGCATTTGTACGAAATTGGGCATAGGCACTGGCATAGGCATTGCGGGATTGCCTAGCGGTGAAACCTTTAAATCACTCAGGTCTTTTTTTAGTAAAGTTAAGCCATAAAAGGTGAAAAATATACTCACTTCATAATCCAACGCCGCCGCGGTTGAAGCCAAAATAAACGGAGGATAAGCCCAGTCTAGCGTGCCTTTTGATGCGATGAGCGCCAATTTTTTAGCCATGATTTTTTACCTGCGAAGGTTAGTCTGCACGCTTTTTAATATAAAAAGTGAAGGTTTTTCCATTTTGATCGAGTTGCAAAAGGGTGTGTCCAGTTTGCGCACAAAATGCATTCAAATCTTTTACCGAGCCAGGGTCTGTAGCGATGATTTTTAATACTTGTGCCGCTTCAAGTTCACTTAAGCCTTTCTTGCATCGCAAAATGGGTAAGGGGCAATTCAGACCAGAGGCATCCACCTCTTTAGTAAATTCCATTACTTATGCTTTCCTTCAGCCATCGGCACAAAAGGCTGACCAGCCCTTGCCCAAGCCAACACACCACCAACTAAATTAGAAGGATGTTTGCAACCTTTACTAGCAGCAAATGCAGCAGCATGTGCCGAGCGTACGCCACTGTGGCAATAAAACACCACATTATCAGCCTTAGCTATTTCATCGTATTGTAAAGGCAATAAAGCTAGTGGGATATGAATTGCGCCTGCAATAACGCCACGCGCGACTTCATCTGCATTGCGCACATCCACCAGAACCATTGTTTCTTTGGCCATTTTTTTTACTAAATCATTCACATCAATATCACTGTAAGTGCTCATTAAACTATGCCTCAATTAACCAGTACAAATCATAACAAGGATGGACGGATACCGCACTATAAAGCAAGAAAGAGTGAAGTCATGCCGCATTAATAGACACGCTATTTATTCGCTGATGGTAAGCGTTAAATTAGAAAAATTAGCTGTGGTAAGGCTTCAGCATCGCACCAGACGATGGCATTTTGCCCATGCAGCTTGCCTAGTGCCTTGGCCGCCTCTAAGCTAATCCCTAACACTAATACACTTTCTTCCCCTGGCCATTCACTTTCTGGGCACTGGCCAACGCCTGCTATAAACTTCAAGCTACGTTGTTGAATTTCTGTGATTAACTTTGTGTTTCTTAGCTTATTTTCTGTTTCAGTCAGTGCTCGGCTATGGGGGTTGTATGCCGTGATAAAGCTTGCTGACTTGATGTGCGCTGATAGATAAAGCGATTTAAGTGGCTGGCTAGCTACCCCAATGTTGAGCGTGAATGGCTGTGGTGCATACACATGGTAATTCGCAGACTGGTAAGACACGATTAAGCCGGAATCTATTGTTGTTTTATTAAGCATAATTCATTAGTTTACATTTATCTCAATAAGTTGCTATTGCAGTTCGAAGTATTAGTTATTTTCTGTACTTGTTATGCCAGCAACTAATAGCATAGGCGTAAAAAAGCCCACATTGCTGTAAGCTAAATTTTATTGGTTGTCGAGACTGGAGTCATCAAGATTGATGATGCTAGAAGGATGTTAGCTAAAATCTAAAATGCTAACTTACTATATGCGCCTTGACACTCGATAATTTACGCATAATAATACACATTAATTTACACAATATAAGACACGATAATATTATGGCTATTACACAAAATATATACGCACAGACCACAGTTAGCATGACGGATTTACGTCGCGTGAGCATAGCGGATATCGTTAGTGATTCACCTGTGGCAGTGCTCAATCATAACAAGCCTGCCGCGTATTTGCTTTCAGCAGACTATTACGAGTTTTTGCTAGATCAAGTCGAGAACATTGAGCTTAGCAAGATCGTAAGAGCCCGTCGTGGTGGTAAAACAGTGAAAGTATCACTTGATGACCTATAGACTTGAGTTCCATGAAGATGCGCTAAAAGAATGGAATGATTTAGACGGATCAATTAAATACCAGTTTAAGAAACAATTGGAAAAGCGCATGGCCGATCCATATGTTCCTGCTGCTAAATTAAGTAATGATCTTAATGAGTGTTACAAAATAAAACTGCAAAAAATTGGCTATCGATTAGTGTACGAAGTAATCGATACGCGCCTAGTGATTATTGTGTTATCCGTTGGTCGTCGAGATGGATTGCAAGCCTACGCAAAAGCCACCAAAAGAATATAACTTTTAAGATTACAGACATAAAAAAAGCCCACATCGCTGTGAGCTTGATTTTATTGGTGGCCGAGACTGGAATCGAACCAGTGACACGCGGATTTTCAACGCTTAAGTGATTGTTTTTAAACAGTATTTTCATTGGCTTAATTCTACCAGATCTTAATTGTGGCATGCGCACCAAATTAAATGGCTTGCTCTGGTGAAACTCGGCGGTCATCTTTCGTCGACAGAAGACTACCTGAGTTTGACTACTAGATTAGGCATCGAAGTAACTTACATAAGGGTCGTGTTAAGCGACGCTTATATGATTATGTTTATTTACTGACCGCCTTGTGGCTTCGTGCTGGATGTACAGTAGTTATACCCATTGGAATTAATGCAATAAGTGAGTTCAGAACTTATTGTATCCAGTCTCCATATTCCTCCTCTAGTACTAGTATCAGCAATAATTTGATAATGTGGAATGTTAATTTTCGATACTGACATTGGCATAGGCTCTGCGAAACTTGATGCTTTGTAACCAATCAAGCATAAGACCAAAAGGGCAAATATTCCGAATACTAACTTTTTCATTTTACTTTCCTTGTTTATTAACTAATTACTAGCGTCTTTTATTTTGATCATTTATTAAGTTCCAGAATTGAGCCTAATATTTATATTAGCCACACCTTGAGTGGCGCTTTAGTTTTGTAGAGTCCATAGCAGATTAAGAACCAGAATAAAAAAGTAAGCAATTGTCTACCTCTTAGGAGCGTCGCTCATTAAATATTTTTCTTGGTATAACGGTTCCCAAGCTTCTGCCAAGACTTTAGCTTTCTCTTTTGCTGCAACCGAGAGTTTGTTAAAGAGTTTTTTGCCGGCTTCATAAGCGGCAGTTTTATTTGAGCCGTCAGGTAATTTATTAAAGGCTAGAATTGCAAATTTAAGAGCCTCAATAAGTACGTCTTCGTCTTTACTAACTGCAAGTATTGTCGCTAGACTTAAGTAAGCAGTTGGTTCACCACGCTCAGCAGATCTTGTGTACCAATAAACTGCTACCTTGTCATTTTTATGAACCTCTTCACCCGATTCGTACATGTCACCCAAATTATTTTGGGCGCCAGAAAATCCCTCTTCAGCAGATAGTCTATATAAACTTAAAGCTTCTTTAATTGATGGATTTTTACCCCATCTCAATTGAATAGCGCGATTGAAGTTTGTGCGGGCTTGGCTCTTATTGTCTATTATCGTAACTGGCAAACCTATTTCATCAGCATTTTTCTTATTGAGTAGAGTGATTTTATCGGCTTTAGCTGCAGTAACAAACATAACTACATTATCATTCAAACCTAGTGAGTAAAGATATGCACCTAGCATAGCATTTCCAGTACTTGCTGAGCTTTTAGTGCCATCATCATTTTCAATGTAGGCTTCATGAAAACCAACGCCAGATGACTTTGTGAGCATTCTTGGTTGGCCAGCAAGCCAAGCAAGTGCGCAAGAAGATGCGCAATCTGAATCTATAACGGCTGTGGCAAATCCTTTAATTCTAATAATCTTACCTATCTCTAATCCTGCTCTAAGTGATCCACCTAGACTATCAAATACAACGATAGCCGACTCAGAACTAAGAGCAATACTTTTGAATGTTTTTTCATCACTGTCTTTAATCTCCCCTTTTAAAAAAATAATATCTGGGTCACCCTCTTTACCTTCGACGCGACTGACTTCAGCTGCTTGAGAGTTTATGATGAATAAAGAAAAGAATAGGATTAGAAAGCGATACATAAAAAGCCTTAATGAGGAGGTTTGTTTGATTTTAACAACAATAGAGATCATCCTTTTACAAGAATAATTCCACCATTAGATTTAATGTCTTTTGATTTACCCGTTACATTTTCCATTGTTCTTAAATTAATTCTATTAGTCTCATCGAAACCTAGTTTACTAAAGTTAGAATCAGTTCTTATGTGCTCATAGAAAATTTCAACATCTCCAATATTGGTTGAGGTTCCAACTCCCTGTGTAATTACATTCAACCAATATCCTTCATCAATTTTTTCATGAAATGATGTTCCTACAATTTGGGTTTTTTCGTTATAAGTTTTACTAAACGAAAATTGTTTATCTTCATCCAAGAGCTTCTTAATTTCTTCACGAATTATGGCTCGTAGCTCATCTTTATCTAAACCGAAACCAAACATTTTTTGTCTCCTGTTGTATTATATAGACACGTCTTCAAAAGCATCTTTTACCTATCATACTCATCATTGTGAGAATCAACAATTAATGGAGAACATATGAAATTTTTATTAGTAATTAATTTGATTTTTACATTTTTTATTTTTGTAAGGTTAGTTCACGCTAATAAGTTAATTGCAGAGATGACGTCTTCAAATCAAATTTTCAAGGACGACTGGTTTAGTTACATATACGCTTTAGACGGAACGCTTCAAAGTGGAAAAGCATTTGCAAAAGAATTTGGAGGTGAAAATTTGACGGTCATTAATTTATATGACAAAAACTCAGAATGTGACTCTATAGAGTTTCTGCGCGTTATGAATAAAACTAATGATAGAGTCGAGCAAATGCTAAGTTTACATGCTGATGCTAAGAAATATATTGAGGATATGCGAACTATTAATAACCTAGCAGCGGTGCCAAAGAAAAACAGTCTTTCTTACTAGACAGAAGTACTGAGTACAAGCGTCGCGTTACACGACGCTTAACTGAATTGGTTATTTACTCCACTCTCGCCAAGCTTCAACAATCATTACCATCGCCAAAGTATCTAGTTCACAATATCTCAGTAAAGCATTCTTGATATTATTTCTTTGGTAATCTGTTAGACATTCAAATTGCAGTCTAGCAAACGCCGCAGCCGCAGCACCACCTTCGGCAATCTCAAATCCATCATCTTCAGTATCAAAAATATCAGCTCCATCTTCACCGAGCATCTCATTTTCAATATCTTTAAGAAGATCATATGGCTCAATAAATTCACCATCTTTTTCTTGCCACCAAGTGAAGTCTTTAAAATTTATACTTGGAATAGTTTGACCATAAATTGGCTGTTCATATTTACTTTTTAGATATACGGATGTCTTGAGAACTGAAGGTAGAACTTTTTTAATGGATGTGCGTGCTTTTGTATCAGGATGATAATAGGTACGCTTAGCTATTTCATTTAGATCTACCATAGCCCTGTTGCCACGAGTTGTTAAGGTGTCGATAAATTCTAATAAATCGACTTTATCTTGCGGCGGATTTTGATCATAAGTTTGTTGAATTGCATTAATAACTGACCCACCAATTGCATTTAAAACTGACCCACCCTTTGTTGTTAATTTAGCACAATTTATTGGGTTGGTATGTTGGTTTAT
>Ga0214236_1000614_pt1 | contig 10656 bp, 10 predicted proteins | sample TroBogypolimnion_11_FD_153074 | JGI IMG/M metagenome (GOLD analysis project Ga0214236, IMG submission 153074) | Freshwater microbial communities from Trout Bog Lake, WI - 28JUL2008 hypolimnion | ecosystem: Environmental > Aquatic > Freshwater > Lake > Hypolimnion/Profundal zone | place: Trout...
CCCCCGCCAATACAGCCTCTGTTCCCTATGTTCCGATAAAGCCGGGACTGCCGTTAATCGCCGCAGGGACCATTAAGAAAATTGTGCCGATTCATGTGTACGACCTCGAACCCAATATCCGGCTGGTTCAAAGTGAGAAGGGTAATCCTCTGGAACGGATAAACAAAAATGCTGCAGGGATGTCCGAATCCGAAAAAAAGTTTTCCGCGATGCAGTCAGAAACAGAGCAGGCCAGTGCATTTCCGAATAATCAGGCAGAGACTGCAGCCCGGAACACTCCCCCTGAAAATCCAGAAGCCCTGATGAATATAATAAGGGCCACCATTGCCAGATATAATCTCGATAAGTATGCCGCAGTCGATCTCGATGCGGAATCCAATGTGCGAATCACCCTCGGCAGCGATCTTTTTTTTACCGCCGGGAAGGCTGATCTTGGCTCGAACTCGATGGTATCACTGCAGGAAATTGGTGAAACGATAAAAAATACACCTTTTATGATACAGGTGATCGGGTATACCGACAATCAACCGTCCACTTCCGAACGGTATCCCAGCAACTGGGAAATGTCTGCGGCAAGGGCAAGCTCGATCGCCCGTTTTCTTATAGAGGAAACGGAAATGAATCCCAATCAGTTTATGGTCATCGGCTACTCTTCATACCATCCGCTCTATCCCAACACCTCCCAGCAGAACAGGTCGGCAAACAGACGGATTGAGATCATCATCACGAAACAAAGGCCACAGCAAATAGCTGCCAATACATCTCATTAATATATGGTTATTTACAGAATGGATATAATGAAACAAAAAAATCTCATCGGCCTCATCCTCGCGGCCGGACTCTTTGTTATGGGATTTTTACTCAACGGCAATATCGGTGTCTATTTCAATTTCTCCGGTTTCATCGTCGTCATCAGCGGTACAACCGTGGCCACTCTGCTCAGTTTCAGAATGGATCAATTGAAAATAGCCTTTAAGGTCGTGACCGCAAGCTACCGGAAACCCGTCAAGACGGAGACAGAAATCATCAATATCCTCATCGATCTTTCCATAAAGTCACGCATGGAGGGTATCCTCTCGCTTCAGGACGAAGAGCAGGAAACGTCCATTCTCTTTCTGCGCAGGGCTCTCAGCTGCCTTGTCGATGGCTACAGGGCGGAACAGATTCGGGAAATTCTCAATACGGAGATGTACTTTTTCAAGCTGCGCCGCGAAGACCTGGAACGTGTTCTCCGAACAATAGGGGAGTCTCTTCCCGTTTTCGGCCTTATCGGCTCCATTATCGGCTGGGTAACCATGCTGGGAGGCGTGGGAAGCTCACTCATCATCCTGAAGGCCGTACCTATTGCCCTCACCGCAACTCTTTACGGGCTTATCTTCGCAAATTTCATCTTCCTGCCACTGGCGGCAAATCTCAAAGAGAGGACCAACAAGGAACTGCTCCTGCAAAAAATTATAATGGAAGGCGTGATAGCAATCGATTCCGAACTCAACCCGGTCATACTGACCACGAAACTTGAGTCGTTTCTCACCCCTTCAGAGCGAAATTCCGATATGGTCTCCTACGCCAAGATTAAAGAGCGTTTCCATATACAGTCCTCGGAAAAAGAATTGGAGACTGAGCGGGAAACTCAGGAGGGGTCCGATCGCAACGTCATTCGAATCGAACGATAGGTCTTTCGATACCCGGTTCAATCGTCATGGAATCCAGGAATCCCTATCTGCTGAATATGCTGAGCGTTTTTCCCTTCCTCGTAGGCAAGTAATTTTCCTTCCTGCTGCCAAAGCCGGAATGCCAGCGCATAGGACAGCACCCTGATGGGGTAATCACGGGGCAGTTGCTGAAGATACGGCTGAATGGTGACAAAGTTGGTCACCCCGTATTGTTTCATGATAAATTTCAACCCGCCATTCGCCGGGCCAATATTATACGCCAGCAGCCCAAGAAAGAGATCATCGTTCATTTGAGCAAGATAATATTTCAGGACCGCAGCGGCAACGAAGGCGTTCTGGCGAGGATCTTTCAAAGAAACCGTATTGACAGCCAGTCTTTTTCCAACGCTTTGAAGGATACCCTCAGGAACCAGCGTGATTTGAAACAGGCCAGAGCCGCCATCCTTGCTCTCTTCGGGGATAAATGAGGATTCCGCGGCGGCCAGGCCCTGCAGCAGATTTTCATCGATACCCGAAGCCTGGGCAGCCTCCTTGAGCGCAGGGGCGTATATCTGCGCGCGCTCAATCATTTTCTGCACCTGCGAGCGGTCATACCGGCGATAGGCGGCATAAACCTGATGGGCGAGGTTTTTCCGGCGGTCCTCCTGCCTCCCTCCGATTAAGGCGCGAAAATTTTCAAATCCCTGCCGGAACTGGTCCTGCTCTTTGTACAATCCGATGGTAAGCGCAATACAGACAGAAAGGACTGCAGGCAGCAGGAGAGAATGACTGAGCAGCCATTTCCTGACTCTCCACCAGACAAGGAGAAAAAACGCGGCGAGCACTATCAGCCCTACCACTAAAATCGCAAAGGGCAGCAGATTTTCAAAAAAACCGGTTCCTGAAAACCAGCTCGCGGAGTATCCCAATACCTCTATGGTACAGGCAATCAAGACAAGAACAATGCCTAGAATCTCAAGCGACACCGGCAAAATACGTCCTTGAGGGAACCGGGACGGCTTTCCTGCGGGCTTTCCAGGGGGCTTTCCTGCGGTTTTCCCTTTGGCTTTTCTCTTTCCCCCCGGCTTCTTCTTTATTTTTGGCCGGGAAACGGGTGTCTTTGGGGCTGTTTCGGGGAGAACGGCACTTTTCTGCACTGGTTTTTTCGTTGACACTCTCTTCCTTATTGTTTCACCTCTGCAGGACATTGCAGGATCAAGACTGTGAAAAAATATTTTTGACCCACTTCCCTCTCTCCTGCTCCTGGGGGCTTTCTCTACAAACCGTCATTTCCTAAGGATAATACTTTCCCACTGGAAGAGTTGCAATCTTCCGGAAGAAGATTCCAACGAAAGCATCCACTGACGAAATATAATCCTTTTTCTGGACATAAACGATAGCAGGCTGTATTTCTGATTAATTTTAAAATAATATACTATTTGCATAAACCATTTCAGCTCTGTATGGTGGACATATCCCTTCTGTTATTCGCAAAATATGCAGACTGGCCGGGGCATCAAATCGGCAGTCCATACCACAGGCAACATCCCCATCAGCCGACTATGGCAAGGGGATTTTATCACGAGGAGGATACAACTATGAAAGAGCAAGACATCGCCATCCTGCCCTGCATTCCTGAAAAACTGGACAGCACAAAACGATATCTTTTTTACCTGCACGGTCTTATCGTGGAGGAGGCAGGTATACGTCCAGAGAGCGAAGAACACGGCACGTACGAATACGAACTCATTCTGCAGGAACTGGCCCGTTCCGGATTCATTGTGATCAGTGAGGCCCGCAAAAAAGGGACGGAGATTAAACCGTATGCAGAAAAAATCGCAACGCAGATAAAAAAGCTTCTTACCAGCTCGGTCCCGCCCGGCAATATCATCGTGGTGGGCGCATCCAAGGGAGGCGTCATCAGCGCTTACGCCTCCTGCATGCTCCAGGAAAAAGATATCTATTACATTTATCTGGCGGGACTATTTGAAAAATGTCTCCAGGATCCCGCGCTCAAACTCTCCGGCAAGGTTTTGTCAATCCATGATCAAGCCGATACATTGTCGATAACGCCATCCCTGTACTTCAAACGCTCGGAGGGCCTGGGGAAGTTTAAGGAAATCCTTCTCAATCTGGGAATTGGTCACGGCCTGATTTATCGGCCCTACAGGGAATGGCTGGATCCGCTTCTCGACTGGGTGAAGCCTGGCTGAACATCCGGCCGGTCCTTCTCTCAGAAATCCAGGCTCCCGTCTGCGCGCTCTTCCACCCCTACGACAACAATTCCAGCCTTATCGGCCGACTGCACCACCTGTTGACGATCAAAGAGCAGGGACTGACCAGCCTCCACGGCCAGCACAGCGCCATTGACTGTCTTCAGGCTTTCAATGGTGGTAAGCCCTGTTGCCGGCAGATCAAACCTGAAATCCTGACCCGGCTTTTTCACTTTAATCACAACAGCCTTTTCCTTTACCAGCCCGCCTCCTCTGAGGATGGCGGCGTCGGTCCCTTCCAGGGCTTCGACTGCCGCAACCGAGAGATTTCTGACCACCACACATTGACCGATATCCAGACTGCCGATAGCCCGGGCATGTCTCCAGCCGAAGGCAATATCCTCTCGTTGGCCTTTACTCGGCTTCTTCCGGGTCAAAATCCCCTTGGGAAAGAGAAGATGCCGGAGATAGAGGGTGGATTCAAGCACTTTTATCCCTTCATGCTCAAGGGCTCCTGCTACAGCACGCAGGATGGCATCATCCTGCTTGGTATCGATGCTGTTCCAGAGGGCAATGCATTTCAAATCGGGCAGGACATCACGAAAGATCCGGGTCTTGGTGATTGCACCGAGAAAAACCGTCTCTCCCACCGCCTGGTCCTTGAAGAATTTGATCATCTTCCCCAACTGCCCGAGCTTTACCCAGCATACAGCATCGGCTGCATCGGCAACGGCTTCAGATGTTTCATTCTTGTGAGCGATGACAATAACTTTCCGGCCGGCATCTCTTGCAGCTTCAATGAAGAGCAGTGGAAACTGGCCTCCCCCGGCAATAATACCGATATTCCGCGGATCTATTTCCATGAAGCCATCAATCCTCTACGGTCCTTCTCCAAACGCCGCGCTTGGACTCTTCGAAAAATTTCACCATGCATTCAACTTCCGGACTGTCGGGCATTTCCTGCCTTGCCTGTTCCAGAGCATCCTTGATAAGAAGGTTGGGCGAACGGAAAATTATGCGGAAGGCATTCTCAAGATTGCCGATGGTCTCCCGGCTGAAGCCATTCCGTTTCAGACCGATCTTATTGATGCCGGAAATTCTGGTGCGGTTCCTTGTTCCGGCAATGATGACATAGGGCGGAACATCAAGCCCGATCCCGGAGACGCCGCCAATGTACGAGAAACAGCCGATCCGGCAAAACTGGTGAACCGCGACAAGCCCTCCGATGGATGCGTGGCTGCCCACATCCACATGCCCGGCAAGAGTCGCTACATTGGCCATGATCACATGATCGCCAATCTGGCAGTCATGGGCAATATGAATATAGGCCATCAAAAGATTGTTATTGCCGATAACTGTTTTCCCATGCTCCCCGGGGGTGCCGCGGTGAATGGATGCGTACTCCCGGATCTGGTTGTCATTGCCGATAATGAGCTCGGTCGGTTCCCCCTTGTAGCTTAAATCCTGAGGAGCCCCGCCAACGGTGGCGAACGAGCCGACAAGATTTCTCTCACCAATGGTCGTCGGCCCTGAAATAACTGCATGGGGCATGATCCTGGAATGGGCGCCAATGCGGACGCCCGCCTCAATTACTGCATACGGACCAACTTCAACCGTTGAATCCAGTTCAGCTTTTTTATCAATAACTGCTGTCGGATGAATAAGCATAGTATAGAGAGTCGTTGTTTTCTCAAGGTATAAGTTTATGAATCAGAGCCCTTTCAGCCCTGGCAACTTTCGACAGATTCCCGATCAGAACCGGCGAAGAAATTGCTGCCCTTCCGGCGCGTCCAGAATCAGACCGAATCTGTCTGATTACCGGCAATCAGCGACAAGCGCAAGATTTAAATACCTGCGGAAGATGATTGCCCCTCCCGTCACACTGTGCGTACTTCTCACACAGTTCATGACCGCTTCGTTTAACCAAAGGAGGCCATCAATTCTGCTGCCGCTACCAGTTTCCCATCGACATGCGCCTCGGCATGCATAACGAAGATGCCGCGTTTATATCTGATCATCTCCAGGTGAAAGAGCAGCTGATCACCCGGCACCACCGTTTTCCTGAATCTCGCTTTATCGATCCCGGCAAAATAGAGGAGCTTTGTTCCGATGTTCTCTGGAACGGAATAAAACGCCATGATGCCGCCCGTCTGCGCCATACCCTCAAGGATCAGCACACCAGGCATAACCGGGCGTCCGGGGAAATGCCCCTGAAAAAATGGTTCGTTGATTGTTACATTTTTTAAACCCGTCACGCTCTTATCAGGGATTACTGACAGGATTTTATCTACCATTACAAATGGATATCTATGGGGAAGCAAACGCAGGATCTCCAGGATATCTATATTTTCAGGAATCACAACCTCAGTCATATTTTTATCTCCTCAAACTCCATTCATTTCTTTTTATCGTCTTTCAGGCTCTCTACATCCTTTATTAACTGCTTTACATCCTTGGCCAATTCCGGAAGTCTCGCAAAGACAGCCGTCGCCTTGGCCCACTGTTTGACCGGCAAGGCGGGACGGCCGCCTACCAGGGATCCCTTCGGTAAGCTCTGGTGCACGCCGCCGCAGGATGCCACCATAACCCCATCATCCAGATGAATATGCCCGTTGATTGCGACCTTTCCTCCAAGGACCACATTGCGTCCGCAACTGGCAGAACCCGCAATGCCGACCTGGGACACAAGCAGCGAATTCTCACCGATAATGACGTTATGGGCGATCTGGACCAGATTGTCGATCTTGACTCCCGATTTAATCCAGGTAACTCCGAAGGTTGCCCGATCGATGCAGGTATTTGCCCCTATCTCCACATCATCATCAATCCGGACAATGCCCACCTGCGGTCTCTTGACATGACACCCTTTCTCATCGACCGCATACCCGTACCCATCGGCGCCGATTACGGCTCCGGGATGGATGGTGACCCGGCATCCGAGCCGGCACCCCTTTTCAACGGTCACATTGGCTTTCAAGGTGGTATCGTCACCGATCGCCACATCATCCCCGACAACGGTACCAGCCCCGATGGTGACCCGCTCCCCGAGCCTGACCCGATCGCCAAGAACGGCACAGGGGGCGATGCTCACCTGCTCAGGGATCGTACAGCCTTCGCCGATACAGGCTCGAGGGTGAATTCCCTGCGCCCGGAAAGGTTCATCAAGAAGGAAGTTATGAATCTTCGCCGAGGCAAGATACGGATCCCGCACCCTGATCAATGGCTTATCCGCCGCTTCAATGGACATCGGCACAATGACAGCCGAAGCCTGAGTCGATTTCAGAGCATCTGTCCTGTTCGCCTTGACCAGGAAGGCGATTTCGCCTTCTCCTGCAGTCTCGATGGAACCGAGTCCACGAATCAGGGTATCTCCATCTCCTGCAATTTCTCCGTTAACGAGTTGCGCCAGGCTTCTCAGATCTCTTTTTTTTTCTACCATATTTTTTCCACATCAAAAATGCAATGGATTGCCGCAGACGGCCCGATCATGAACGATACAGGAAATAGCGTTCACGTATTTCAGCAAATTCCGATAATTCTTTTTTCCATTCCTCTTCCATGTCAAGGAGGGGAATCCCTTCTTCGAGCTGCATGCGGACCCTGGTTGAGCCCAGAATCAGATCCATGGGCAACCGCACGTATTCATATTCGTAGGGCGGCTCCTTGTAGCGGAACATTTCCGGATACAGCCGCAGAACTGCCTGCAGCAGTGCCAGAGTCGTTCTATAGGGAAGAAAAGTCCCGGCATCCGTTACATGGATCTGAAATCCCGTACAGCAAGCGCCAGCCCATTTGCCGGATGTCGGCTCAAAGAGGAGAGGTCTGAGGCAGCATCCCGGCAAGGGAACGGCGCGCAGGATCTCGATGATCGGTCCGTGTTCCCAGTAAGGTGCCCCGACAAGCTCAAACGGGAGCGTCGTGCCTCTCCCTTCGGAAACATTGGTCCCCTCCCAGATGACTTGGCCAGGATAGACCAGAGCAGTTTCAGGAGTTGGCATATTGGGTGAAGGAAAGACCCAGGGAAGTCCTGTGTCCCTGAACAGCATGGACCGTTTCCAGCCCTGCATGGCAACAACCTCTAAATCGGCCCCGAGATGGCATTCGGAATTGATAAATTGCGCCAGCTCACCGAAAGTCAGCCCATGCCGCATAGGCAAGGGGTAGAGCCCGACAAAGGATGTGCAATCGTCCCGAAGGATATTGCCTTCGATATGCTGCCCCCCCACGGGATTAGGGCGGTCGAGGACAATCACCTTCTTTTTCCATCGGGCGGCCGCCTCAAGGCAGTACGCCATGGTATACAGGAATGTGTACACGCGAGTGCCGACGTCGACCAGATCAATGAGCAGAACATCCAGGAGATCGAACATTTCCTGAGCCGGTCTGCGGCTTTCACCGTAAAGACTGAAAACGGGAAGCCCTGTTGACGGATCAGTACGATTCCCGGATTCGACCATATTATCCTGCTTTTCTGAAAAAAAGCCATGCTGCGGAGAAAACAGGCAGGTCAATCCGTTTCCGAGCTGCTCCTTGAGACAATCCTTGCTGGGCCTGTATCGCGCATCCGTCGAAGCCTGATTGGACAGCAATCCGACTCTTTTCCCGGCAAGAGCGCCGGGAGCTTTTTCAAGAAAACATTGCAGTCCTGTTTGTATCATACAATTCAAATCGTATACGGCCAATACCCTGAATGGCCTGTTATCCGTACAAAAGAGGTGATACGTTCTTCTGCAGGAAGATGCAGCACCTGCTGTGCTGCCATTACCATGAATCCGGAACAGTATTCCATGACGACTGTACTGGCAAAGTAGTCCATTCATAAGGAAATAACAACCATGACAAAAGAATTTACTGAAATAGACAGGAATTTTTCCTCACAAACAAAGCAAAGAACAAAGACGAAGCAAGCCTGAAAAACATCCCCTCGCGCACAGACAATCACCTCACCCTGCACATTTATCGCCTGACCGTGGAATGGGTAAAGATGGATGGATGCGGTTTTTATGCATTCCCCTTTGTCTTGCCGGATGAAATGTGTATAGTAATTGATAAGAGTAGCTATTATTGCGTTAAATTTTCTACTGTCACGCGAGGAGGAACCTCATGTCACACCCCTCGTCCGCCGGAGACGGCAGGACAGCAAAAGAAATTTTTGATGAAATTGAAGCCGCCATCAGGCAGGGAAATATCGTCAAGAGTGAAACGTTGCGGGATGTCCTGCTTGCGGCCCATCCCATGGCATTGATGGAAATCATCAGATCGGCGGAACTGATTGAAGAATTCAAGACGACGCAGATCGATAAAGACCATCTCGCGATCTGGGACAAACTCTATGGGCAACTCAGCCCGGAGGAAAAGAACTGCCTGTACTACAGCCTGACTCATGTGGTGATTCCTGCAGGAAAGGTCATCCTGGCCCAGGGGGCATTCAACACCAGACTCTTCTTTATCGATAGCGGAAAGGTCATGATCTATCTCCCGAAAGGAGAGAGGCAGGCCGTCATCGCCGAACTTGGGCGCGGCGACATCCTGGGAGAGTACACCTTCACCACAATTTCCCTTTGCTCTGCTACGGCAGTCAGCCACTCGGAGGTCAGCTTGCGGTATCTGGCCAGCGCCGCCGCCGATGGCTGGGAGCAGAATAACCCCGGACTCTACAGTAAACTCATTGATTTCTGTATCCAAAACGGACGGGTTGATACAATCATCCGGAGAAAACAACTGGAAAAAAGAGCTCATGAGCGATATGCCGCCAACGGTCAGGTCGCAGCCACCCTGCTCACCCAGGAGGGAAAAAAGAGCGAGACCAATTTTCGCGGAGTTCTCACGGATCTCTCCGTTGCCGGCACCTGCTTTATGATCAAAGTGTCAAAAAAGGCAACAGCCCGCGCCCTTCTGGCCCGGCATGTATTTCTGTCATTTTCTTTTTCACGCGGCGGCAGTGCGCTGAATTTCACGGCAGTGGGCAAGATAACCGGAGTCTCTTTCCACTTGTACAACGACTACAGCGTCCACGTTTGCTTTGTCAAACAGCTCCAGAAGGAACAGGTCTTGAAGGCAGTCTTTGAAAATAAATAGCCGCCCTCGGAGTCCGTCTGTTTTTACGAGAAATACCTGTTTATACAATCACCTTATTTTGATAAGGATCAGAGAATTGAAGACACCGCATCGTCGCCATTTTATATCAATATTCTTAAAGAAAAAGCATTGTCAAGACTACCCCTTCCAGCCTTGACAGGCAGTTGATTGAGGCAACTGAACCGTTGAAGATACTCCACCTTATCAGTCAGCACCCGGAAAGCACAGGCAGCGGCTTTTACGTACAGAACATCATCAGCCAGGCGGCGGCTGCCGGTCATCAAAATTTTCTCATCGCCGGCATTACCGGCAGTCAAATACCCCATATTCCCGGTATTGATCGTGACTGCTGCCGCTTTGTCAGATTTGAAAACGGCGATCTGAATTTCACCATTCCGGGCATGAGTAATGTCATGCCCTACTCCAGCTCCCGCTTTGACGCTCTGAACGCCAGACAACTGACTGCCTATGAGAGGGTCTTCGCTGAGACGATCCGCCAAGCGGCCCAGGACTTTTCGCCCGATATCCTGCATACACACCATCTCTGGCTGGCAAGCTCAGTTGCCCGGACTGTCCTGCCGGATCTTCCCATGGTGACCTCCTGCCACTCCACCGACCTGCGCCAGTTTGTGCAGTGCCCGCATCTTCGAGAAAGAGTCCGGCCTTCCTGTCTGAAGATCGACCGGGTTTTAGCCCTTAGTCGCGATCAATCT
>Ga0214236_1000627_pt1 | contig 10473 bp, 6 predicted proteins | sample TroBogypolimnion_11_FD_153074 | JGI IMG/M metagenome (GOLD analysis project Ga0214236, IMG submission 153074) | Freshwater microbial communities from Trout Bog Lake, WI - 28JUL2008 hypolimnion | ecosystem: Environmental > Aquatic > Freshwater > Lake > Hypolimnion/Profundal zone | place: Trout...
GTTCACCCTCACCGGCAGGTGGAGGGTGGCGATGGGGGTGCCATGACCCATCCAGGTCCAGAATTTCTGGGGATGGATGAAGGCCTTGATGCCGGTCTCGAGGAGGGGGTTGAGGCTGATGATCTGTGCCCCGCGCCGAGCCGCGGCCTGGAGAGTGGTGAGCATGCGCGGATGGTTGGTTCCCGGATTCTGGCCGATGAGGAGGATGCAGTCCGCGTGCCCGAAGTCCTCCAGGGTCACCGAGCCCTTGCCGGCTCCGAGGACCTCCCTCAGCGCCAGGCCGCTGGATTCGTGGCACATGTTCGAACAGTCGGGCAAGTTGTTGGTGCCGAACATCCGGACAAAGAGCTGGTAGGCGAAGGCGGCCTCGTTGCTGGCGCGGCCCGAGGTGTAAAAAATGGCCCCGCCCGGCGTGGGCAGCGCATGGAGTTCCTCGGCCAGGATGCCGAAGGCCTCCTCCCAGCTCACGGGTTCGTAGTGGGTGGCGCCTTCTCTCAAGAACATGGGATGGGTCAGGCGGCCGGCCTTCCCGATCTCGTGGTCCGACCAGCGGGCCAACTCGGCGATGGAGTGGCGGGCGAAGAAGTCTGGGGTCACGCGCCTGGTGGTCGCCTCCTCGGCGATGGCCTTGGCGCCGTTCTCGCAGAATTCCACCAGCTCGCGCCGGTCGTCGGGGTCCGGCCAGGCGCAGCCCGGGCAGTCGAAGCCACCGCGCTGGTTCGCCTTCAGCAGTTCCCGCGTGGCGCGGACAGGGCCCATCTCGATCAGGGCATGCCTGGTTGCCGAGAAGATGGCTGGCAGGCCGCCGGACAGGGAGGGGGGGGCCGAGACTACCGGAATCTCGGCTTCGATCGGAGGAAGTTCGGGTCGGCTCGGCATGGGAGCTCCGAAGGGTCAAGTGATGCGCCAGGCACCGGAATACACGTTGAAGCGCCCTTCGCGAAGGAAGCCAACGAGGGTGAGCCCCGCCTCCCGGGCCAGCTCCACGGCGAGGCTGGAAGGTGCCCCGATGGCCGCCAGGAAGGGCAGGCCGGCCATCGAGGCCTTCTGCACGAGCTCGAAGCTGACCCTGCCGCTGACGAGGAGCAGGTGGTTCCTCAGCGGGAGCAGGCCATCCAGAAAGGCCCTGCCGATGACCTTGTCCAGGGCGTTGTGGCGGCCCACGTCCTCCCGCAGCAGAACGAGCTGTCCAGAGCCATCGAAGAGCGCAGAAGCGTGCAGCCCCCCGGTGGCGTCGAAAACCTCCTGGGCCACCCGCAGTCTCTCCGGCAGGTGGTGCATCAGGCTTGCCGGGAAGAAGGGGGGACTGCCTTCGGGAAAAGGCGGGAGGGGGTTCTGGTTCCTGAGCGCCTCGATGGACGCCTTGCCGCAGACGCCGCAACTGGAAGAGGTGTAGAAATTCCGCTCCAGGCGCTGCAGGTCCACCGCCACATGCTCCTGGAGGGACACCCGCACCACGTTGGCGCGGCCGGGGCGGGACGTGCCGGGAAGGTACGGGCGCGCCTCGCGAAGGTCCCCAGGCTCCCGCAGGATCCCCTCCGTCACCAGGAACCCCACGGCCAGTTCATCATCCTGGCCGGGGGTGCGCATGGTGATGGAGAGGCTCAGGTGCTCGGGCCCCTCGCGGCCGAAATAGTCCAAGCGAATTTCCAGCGGTTCTTCGATGGCCAGATCATCCGTGGATTCGATGCGGCCATTCCCCCGGAAACGCTGGATGGGGACGGGTGCGATGGGTGGGTTCATTCCCGGCCTTCGTCCATGCACTACCTCTGAACAGGCCACATTATGCGTTGCGCAGGACTCAGAGTGCATATATTTGTCAAGACAGATTGTTTTTCTTAGACCATTCCGTGGTCAATTCTTTGTTTGATCGTATTTTTCTAACAGGAGAGTGCGGATGTTCAAGTTCCTGGACCGCGAACAGACCGTGGCGAAGCCCGGATACAACCGGTGGCTGGTTCCGCCCGCCGCCCTCTCCATCCACCTCGCCATCGGCCAGGTGTACGCGTTCAGCGTCTTCAACCTGCCGATGACCAAGCTGATCGGCATCAGCCACGCGGCCCCGGACGACTGGAAACTCACCACCCTGGGGTGGATTTTCAGCCTCGCCATCGTCACCCTGGGCCTATCCGCGGCCTTCGGGGGGAAGTGGGTCGAGAAGGCGGGTCCGCGCAAGGCCATGCTGGCCTCCGCCTGCTGTTTCTCCGGCGGGTTCCTGGTGGCCGCCCTGGGTGTGAAACTGCACAGCATTCTCCTGGTCTATCTCGGCTATGGCGTGCTGGGCGGAGTCGGCCTGGGGCTGGGCTATGTCTCCCCGGTGAAGACCCTCATCACCTGGTTTCCAGACCGTCCAGGCATGGCCACCGGCATGGCCATCATGGGCTTTGGTGGCGGCGCCATGATCGGGTCGCCGATGTCCGTGGCCCTCATGGACCATTACAAATCAGCAACCTCCATGGGGGTCTGGGAGACCTTCCTCGCCATGGGGCTGATCTATTTCGCCTTCATGCTGTGGGGCGTGGTCACGGTCCGCGTCCCCCAGGCCGGGTGGGTCCCCGGGGGTTTCGTGCCGTCCGCCAAGCCGCAGAAACTGGTCACCTCCGGACAGGTGAGCGCCGACAACGCCATCCGAACCCGCCAGTTCTACTGCCTCTGGATGGTCCTCTTCCTGAATGTCACCGCCGGCATCGGCGTGCTGGGCCAGGCCTCGGCAATGATCCAGGAGATGTTCAAGGGGCGCATCACGCCGGCCGCGGCGGCGGGGTTCGTGGGCCTGCTGAGCCTCTTCAACATGGGGGGCCGGTTCCTGTGGTCTTCCGCCTCCGATTACCTGGGCCGGAAGCTCACCTATTCCATCTATTTTGCGCTGGGGGCGGTGCTCTACGCCTTCTGGTCGACGTCAACTACATTTCACCTCCAGCGACAATTACCATCCACCACAAGATAAATTGGTGCCCAAGGGGGTGGCCGAAGCTAAGGCCGTAGGCCGCAGCGGAGGGCACCCCCTTGGGCACCGTCGCATTTGCTGAGTCCAATCAGATGTTGGCACTGTGACCTATGGCTTCTGCCGTCTGACATCGCCGAAACAGCGAACCACCCACTCTCAGCCTCTCCCAAGAGGTTCGAGGTGCTGCTGAAGTTCTCTCATGCTGAAGGGCTTGGACAGCAGGGTGACACCCGCATGGGCTGAGGCAAGTTCCAGGGCCGTCTGGTCGACTCGACCCGTGCTCAAGAGAACTGGCACCTTGGGGCGCAGCGCCCGCAGGCGTGGCAGGGTGCCAATGCCACCCAACCCCGGCATGTTTATGTCCAGGATGACCAGATTGGGCTCGAACCCTGCTTCCAGCTTGGCCAGAGCCTCTTCACCGCTTCTGGCAGTGGTGACGGTGTGCCCTAGGACTTCGAGGATGGTCTGCATGGAACTCTGGATCAGTTCGTCGTCATCCACGAGCAGCACCTTCATCACCAGGAGGGGGCTCAGTGTCTGGTCGATCTCTGAAGGCGCAGCGGTTGGATGGCTGATCTCACAGGCCGGGAAGCGCATTCGAACGCGCGTGCCTTGGCCAGGTTCGCTCATGATTTCCATCTGTCCTTGGTGGGCTTTCACTGTTCGGTAGACGATGGACAGGCCAAGCCCCGTGCCCTTGCCGATCTCCTTGGTGGTGTAGAAGGGGTCCATCGCCTTCTCCAGAACCTCCTTGGGCATACCTGTCCCGGTGTCCTCAACCATGACTTCGATCCAGTCATTGTCGACATTCCGAGTGCGGAAAGTGAGGGTGCCATTATCTGGCATGGCATCCACGGCATTTACACACAGGTTCATGAGCGCATGGGTCAGGGCACTCGCATCGCCGCTGATGGGCCGGAGGTCATGCCCGAGGTCCATCACCAGACGGATCTTGGATAACGTCGTGTTTTCCAGAAGGCGGGCCTCTTCCTGAAGCACCGCATTCATATCCAATTGAAGTGTTTCGGCGGGGCTCTTCCTAGCAAAGGTCAGTAGGCTTCTAACCATCTTGCCGCCACGCTCGGCAGCCTTGATGATCACTTCGAAGGCACGCTTGGCTGGGCTCCCTGCGGGTTGAACTTCAATGTTGGCCGAGGCCAACCCGAGAATAGCCCCCAGCACGTTGTTCATGTCATGAGCGATGCCTCCGGCAAGGCTGCCCAGATTCTCCATTTTTTGAACATGATGAAGCTGAGTCAAAAGGTGGAGTTTCTCTTCCTCAGCCTGCTTACGCTTCGTGATATCTCGCAAGAAGACCACCATCCGGCCTTCCTCTGCCTGGCATTTCACGCTTACTTCCACATCCACAGAATCGCCATTTTTACAGCGTTGCCTAGTTTCAAAACGGTCATAGCCAAGGGCGATAATTTTCTCGATATGGGCGGCGGTATCATCTGGAGATTCGTTGGTATCCAAGTCACCGATACTCATTGTCAGTAGTTCTTGGGCACTGTAGCCGCTCATCTGGCAATAGGCCTCATTCACTTCCAACAGTCGTCCTTGTATGTCAGTCACCCAGAATCCATCCATGGCCGTCTGGAGGATGACCCGATACCTTTCCCCAAATGCCCTCTGCGCCACCTCAGCCTCATGGTGTTCCAGTTCGGCAGAGGCCCGAACAGCTACGAGGTCCAGAGTCGTTTTCACTGTGTCGGGATCGCCCACGGGGCGGCGTCCGATCAGTGCGATCAAACCAATGGGTCGCCCAGTCGACCCCCACAAGGTGGCCCCCAGGTAACTCTCGGCAGTCATGTCCTGGAGCACCTGATCCTTTGGGAAGAGATGGCGCACTCCACTGGGGAAACAACAAAGAGTTTTTCCCACCACATCACCGCAGGGCGTGTCCTTAAGCGTGTAGGATACGTTGTCTTCAAAATGACCGTCGAACCAGATGGCAAGTGTCTCGGCTGCGAGGCAATCACCCGCCAAACGATCAATGCAGACATAGTCCATGCCCAGGTCATCCGCCAGGAAGCGTGCCAGCGCCTGGAAGAAGCCCTCACCGCTGGTAAGCCAATCAGCCCTGGCAAGGAAAGCTTGCGCTCGCTCCACCCTGATTCGTTCGGTGACATCAGAGAGCATGATGCGAGCCACGTCTGTGCCATCGGTGTCCTGGGCGACCGTAGCTGCCAGATGCCCCCAGAAGGCGGTGCCATCTCCTTTCAGCATCCGCATGTCCCAGGCCTGCGGGTCCTCGGTGTCGAGGAGCCGCTTTCGGTGCATGTAATAGATGTCCTTGTCGTCGGAATGAATGAAGCGCGAGATAGGCTGCTTGACCATTGCTCCGCGAGGAACTCCCAACAGGGTCGTGGCCGTCAGATTGGCCTCCACGATGAGCCCGTGCTCGTTGAGCGTGCAATACCCGACTGGCGCGAGATCGTAGAGATCGAAATAGCGCGCCTGCATGGCGTCCAGAGCCACCTGAGACCTGCGCAACTCCTCATTCTGGAGTTCCAGTTCGATCTGATGTACCTGAAGTTCATGGAGGGTCTGAGCGACATCAGGCTCGCCGGACTGGGCCTTCGGCAACGCAGCGCCCTTGCCTCGTGCGACTTCCTCAGCCTGTTTTCGGAGGCTGATGGCATCGCTGGAGGGCTCGCCTATAGGGGCCATGGTGATCTTCTTTCGGTCAATTTGCCTTTGTGGTTGATTTCCGTTCGGTCGTGGCGATGGCGTACATTTCTCCACCTTCCTTCACCAATGCGGTTGAGATGATTGAGACATCCACGCTGGAACCATCCTTGGCGAGCCGTTGGGTCAGGTACGGGGCTAGGATTTCCGTCCGACTAAGCTGGGCTAGGGTGGCCAAGGCTCCCTCCCGCAGCCCTTCGGGAATCCGATCACGGACATTCATCGCCAGTGCCTCGACTTCACTCCAGCCATAGAGCCTCGTCGCGCCAGGGTTCCAGGCCAGGGTTCGGCCCTCCAGATCCTGGACGGTAATGGCATCGTGGGCATCGCGGACGACCACGGCCAAGCGAAGCAGATCATTGGCCTCCTTCAGAGCCCCCCGCATATGTACAGCCTCTGTCGTATCAACAAAGGTGATCACGGCACCTTCGATCATATTGTCGAGGGTTCGATAGGGCTGGATGCGCATCGTGAACCACTTGCCATCGGTAGTCTGCACCTCCACTTCCTTGGGGATGAGCGTGTCCAGAACCGACTGGGCGTCGACCACTAAGCGGTCGTAACCCAACAGGTTGGACACCAGATGGCCGACGGGTCTCCCCACATCGCTTGAAATCAGGTTGATGATCGTGCAGGCCGTCGGGGTGAAGCGCAGGATGCGCAGGCGCATGTCCACGAAGACCGTACCGATGCCGGTGCCTGCCAGCAGATTGTTCATGTCGTTGTTGGCCCGTGACAGATCCACCACCTTGGTTTGCAGTTCCCCGTTGACCGTAGCCAGTTCCTCGTTCACCGATTGCAATTCCTCCTTGGAGGTTTCCAGCTCCTCATTGGTGGATTGCAGTTCCTCGTTGACCGATTGCATCTCCTCGTTGGCGGATTTCAGTTCTTCGTTGGAGGTCTCCAGTTGCTCGTTGGCAGTCTGGAGATACTCCTCCTTGGCCCGAAGTTCCTGTGAGAGTGCCGTGATGCGGGCATCAAGATCCACGGATTGAATGGCGGTTTCAGGGGAGACACCAGGGCTGACCACCTCGTTGGGTGGGGCTTCCTCCAGGACGATCAGGTAAAGGGCTGCCTCAAGGGCTGTGGCTTCGGTCCTGGCACTGCCGGGCGCTACCGGGTGAATGCTCAGATTGACCTGGGTGAAGTGACCGTTGGTTTTGACCCGGAGGGCGGGACAATGCACGGGTTCTTTGATCTGTTCGGCTTTGTGAAGGGCCGTGGCCAGTTCACGGCGCAGGCCCTCGCGGGCCATTTTCAGGATGTTGGGAAGGCCAACTTCCCCTGTGCCCAGTTCCAAGTACATCCCCGTGCGGCCATGCATGTAGAGGATGTCGCCCTGGCCGTTGACCAGAGCCCCTGCCGGGGTGACCTTCTGGAGAAGGGCCTTTTCGGTCAGTTCTCTAAGCGGCAGTTTTATAGGGAAGGCCGTCCTGGCGGTGGCCTGCGAGAGTGTCGCGTGGATCGCAGTCATGGGAGGGAGGAAATGGCCGAGAGCCGCCCGCTGCCCTCTGCGGAAGTCCTCCTTTCGTTGGTACAGCTTCGCTTTGCGGTCCACTACGGCGAAGAGATTACCAAACTCACCCACGGTTTCCGATGTGCCAAGAAAGAGCCTTCCGCCGGGGTTAAGTGCATAGTGGAACAGAGGGATGAGCCTCTTCTGCAAGTCGCCGCTCATGTAGATCATCAGATTTCGGCAACTGATGAGATCAAGCTTGGAGAAGGGTGGATCCTTGATCACGTTCTGTTCGGAAAAGACTACCGTGTCGCGAATACTTCTGTGAATGCGGTAGGCGGACCCATCCGGTTCAGCCACGAAAAATCGAGCCAAGCGTTGCTTAGAAAGGTCCGTAGCAATGCTGGCTGGATAGATGCCCGCACGGGCCGTTGCCACCGCCCGACTGTCGATGTCGGTCGCGAAGACTTGCAGGGAGTAGCTCTGCTTGAGTGCTTCAATGCGCTCCTGCAATAGGATGGCGATGGAGTAGGCTTCCTCCCCGGTCGAGCAACCCGGACACCAGACCCGGATGACCGAGCCTGCGGGCTTGTCGACAAAAAGCTTGGGGATGGCCTGTTCCTCCAGAATCTGGAACGCCTCGGTATCCCGGAAGAAATTGGTGACACCGATCAGCAGATCCCGGAAGAGCGCCTCCACCTCAGCGGGTGTCTGTTGCATGAATTTGACGTAGCTCTCTATGGAATCAATCTGATGCACGGCCATGCGGCGTTCGATGCGGCGATGGATGGTGCTGGGCTTGTAGTTGGAAAAGTCGTGACTCGTCTGGGATCGCAGCAGGATGAAGATCTTCTTCAGCGCGTTTTCCGTCCTGGGTGTAGGGATGGCAGCAGGCCGAGATGATGCCTTGCCAAAGGCACGGGACACGTAGGCGATGAGTTGGGCAGCCATCTCAGCAGGGGGAAGCTCAAAATCCACCATGCCGGTGCCAAGGGCGCTGCGCGGCATTCCGTCGAACTCAGTGGAATCGGGGGTCTGGGCCATGACCATGCCGCCCTCCCCCTTGATGGCCCGCACGCCGAGGGTGCCGTCACTCCCAGTGCCCGATAGAACGATGCCGATGGCTCGGTCGCGCTGATCCTGGGCCAGGGAGCGGAAGAAGAAGTCGATGGGCAGCCGCTGGCCGCGTGGAGCGGAGGGCTCCAGCAATTGCAGCGCACCGTTCAGGAACGCCATGTCACGGCCTGGCGGAATGATATAGGCGCAGTTGGGCTGGACCACCATCCCATCCTCGACCTCGAACACCTGCATGCGGGTATAGCGCCGGATGAGTTCAGTGAGGATGCTCTCGTGATCTGGGGCCAGGTGCTGCACCAGCACAAAGGCCATACCGGGCTCCACCTCGGCGGGCATACCCGAGAAGAAGGCCTCAAATGCTCCCAATCCGCCTGCGGAAGCACCGATGCCGACGATGGGGAAGGGGTTCATGGGGTGCGATGGGGACGGATTCGCATCCGTTTCCTCGACCAGCGGAGGCGCTGGGACAGCCTCAGTTGAGGCTGCTTGGACCTTGGGCGTCCGTTTCTGATCGGGATCTTTCTTTCGGGACATGGCACGCCTCGGTTGGCTAAATCATGCGCTGAATTCGACGAACTCATTGGCTGGAGAAACGTCTCCAGACGAAGGCCCAAAGAGCAAAGAAGTGATGTCTTTAGAATATGCCGACATCATTAATGAGTACAATCATTACGACACTTCAAATGCTCCACGGCTCATGAACTGTTCAAGGGGGGCTAGGGTGCCAATCCGGTGTTGGGCCTCGGGCTTGGAGGGCCAAGAAGACCACGCGACCGGCAGGCTTGCCCACAGAGGCATTACGGACTTGGCTCCAGAACCAGGTATGTCAGGCTAGGTAATCCCTGATGGAGCCCACATGGAAGCGCCTGAGACCCTCACGAAGGCCGATCTCGCTCGGCATCTGATGGAGCGTCTGGAATTCGTGAAGGCGGACGCCGACCTGTTGGTCCAGACCTTCCTGGAGAGCATCATTGGGTCCCTCAGGGCCGGTGAAGGGGTGGAGTTACGCGGTTTCGGTAGTTTCCGGCTGCGCGACCGCCGTGCCCGCATGGGCCGCAACCCCCGCAGTGGTGAAAGCATTCAGGTGCCCCCTAAGCGGGTGGCCTACTTCAAGCTGGGCAAGGAACTGCGCAGCAAACTCATCCACGAATAATGCTGTAAGGCGGACTAATTGAGGCCGCCCAAGGCTTCCTTCGGTACCCGTGCCTTCGCCGCATCTGCCCTGAAGCTGGGGCCGGTGAGTTCGAGGATCACAGCGTGGTGGACGATGCGGTCGATGGCCGCTGCCGTGGTCATGGGGTCCTTGAAAATGCGGTCCCATTGGGAGAACACGAGGTTCGAGGTGACGACGACGCTGCGCCGCTCGTAGCGTTCGGCCAGCAGGGTGAACAGAACCTCCATCTCGTCCCGGTCCTGCTGGATGTAGCCGATGTCGTCGAGGATCAGGACATCGAAGGCGTCCAGGCGGTGCAGTTCCTTCTCCAGCGCGAGGTCCCTCCGCGCCGCCAGCAGTCGCTGGACCAGGGCGTAGGTGGGGGTGAAGTGGACGGTGTGCCCCCGCTGGATCAGTTCCAGACCGATGGCACAGACCAGGTGGGTCTTTCCCCGTCCCGGCAGGCCGAAGGCCAGCAGGTTCTCGGCACGTTCGACGAAGCCGCCTTCACAGAGGGTGGGGAGCATCCGTCGCACGGGCGTGGGCAGGCGGGCCGTATCGAGGGTGGCCAGGGTCTTTTCCATGGGCAGCTTTGAGGCCCTCAGCAGACGCTCCAGCCGTTTCTGATGGCGCTGGTCGAGCTCGGCCTCCGCCAGGGCCTGGAGGTACCGCTCGAACCCCCAACCTGCCTTCTCGGCTTTCACGGCGAGTTCGCCATGCCTGGCTGCAAAGCCGGGGAGCTTCAGTTCCCGCAGAAGCTCGATCAGTTTCCGGTTCATATGGCCTCCTGTAACCCAGCCCCCATCAGGGCGTCGTATTCGTGCAGATCCACTTCTGGGGCAGCCATCTCCGGTGCCTTGGTCGGCTCCATGTCCCCTACCAGCGCCTTCACCTGCTCCGGCGTGGGGACCTTGCCTGCTTCCAGTAGCAGGGCCAGGACTGCCTCCACCTCGCTCTCCATGCCCATGCCCGCCCGATGGAGAAGCCGGAGGTAGGAGACCTCACCCCGGCGGTTTCCCTCATGCTCCACCAGCACTTCATAGGCTTTCCGCCAGGTGAGGCTCAGGAACAGATCCTCCCGATGGCGATAGCGGGCGAAGGCTCCGGGCTTGCGCAGCAGGGAATGAATCACATGCCGGTAATCGATGT
>Ga0214236_1000644_pt1 | contig 10307 bp, 9 predicted proteins | sample TroBogypolimnion_11_FD_153074 | JGI IMG/M metagenome (GOLD analysis project Ga0214236, IMG submission 153074) | Freshwater microbial communities from Trout Bog Lake, WI - 28JUL2008 hypolimnion | ecosystem: Environmental > Aquatic > Freshwater > Lake > Hypolimnion/Profundal zone | place: Trout...
AATGCCTAACTCATTGGTCCGTGAAATCATTTATACAGAGCCAGCAGTTAAAGGCGATACCAGCTCAGGCAAAGTATTAAAGAACGCAAAATTAGCTACTGGCTATGAATTGCAAGTTCCTTTGTTCTGCAACACTGGCGATAAGATCGAGATAGATACTCGCACTGGTGAATACCGTAGCCGCGCTAACTAATTTACTAGCTACAGCTGTTAAAAAGCCCGGCATGCCGGGCTTTTTTATTATCACAACAAATGTTTAAGCGATCAGATTTAACTGCTCAAGCAGGCCCTTAGCGTGCTGGTACTCAGCCTCACCCTGAAGAGTCTCCCAATCTGGGCTTACTGCTGTTGGCATTAAGCGATTTAATCGGATGGCAGATTCGTTGAGCTTGGCTTTGGATACCTTTAATTTAGATAGCAATTGATCTGCAAGATCAGGACGATTACAAATCAACACCGCATCACAGCCGGCATCCAACGCCATTTCGGCGCCCTTCACAACAGAACCCGCAACACTAGCGCCTTCCATAGATAGGTCATCACTAAAAATCACGCCTTCAAAACCTAACTCTTGACGCAGGATGGAGTGGAGCCAAACCTTGGAGAATCCTGCTGGGTTCTTATCCACCTTTGGATAAATTACATGTGCTGGCATTACTGAAGCCAAGCTCAGATCAAGCCACTCATACGGCTTAGCATCATCGTTCAATATTTCTTTTAAGCCACGTTCATCCACTGGAATAGCTACGTGTGAATCTGCCTCAGCCCAGCCATGGCCCGGAAAGTGTTTGCCACAGTTAGCCATCCCCACAAGACGCAAACCTTCATTCAAACTCTTTGCTAGAGCAAACACAATTTGTGGGTCGCGATTAAAGGATCGATCGCCGATTACACCGCTGCGACCAAAATCTAAATCCAGCACCGGTGTAAAACTGAAGTCCACCCCACATGCTCGTAACTCAGCTGCGAGCACATAACCACAAGCAGTAGCTGCAGCCATGGCAATCGCAGCAGATTCTGCAGGATGGTTCGAATTGTTCTCTGCACTCCAAAGTTCACCGAGCTTACGCATGGCAGGTAGATGGGTAAAGCCATCTGTCTTAGCACGCTGCACTCTCCCGCCCTCATGATCAATCGATATCAATACATCAGGACGAAGCTTTTTAATTGCAGCAGTCAATTTAGCAAGCTGTTGGCGGTTGGAAAAATTTCTGCCAAACAAAATCACGCCACCAGTCAAGGGGTGCAAGATGCGACGTCGATCTTCAGCATTGAGTTCTAAACCAACCACATCTAAAGTAATAGGGCCTGGGTTCATAGTCGCCATCGTTAACTTGCTCATATCTTCCTCTATATCAACTTTATTTTTTATTTACTTTTGAGTGACGATGACATGCGCAATTGCCATATCTTGCTCATCACTCACGGTGACGTGAGCTTCCCAGTTTTTTTCCTGCATAAATTGAGCTAAAGCTCCTAAGTACGAAGTGACCGGCTTACCACTGGGCTCATTTAAAGTTTGGAGTGAGCGCCAGGTCATGGGCATTCTCATACCAAGGCCAATCGCTTTTGAAAAAGCCTCTTTAGCGGCAAAACGCGTAGCCAAGAATGCGATACCCCGCTTACGATTTCTGGCAAGGCGATGCTGAAATACCAACATCTCATCGGGTCCCAGAATTTTTTCCGCCAGGCGCCCCTTAGTGCGATCGTAAGCTGCTTGTAAGCGCTCAATCTGCAGAATGTCAGTACCGATGCCGATAATCATCTTTATGAACCAGCTCTACCCTGAACCATCAAGGCTTTCATGTCGGTAATCGCTTTTTGCCAGCCTTTAAATAAAGCTTCAGCAACGATCGCGTGACCAATATTAAGTTCAGATAGTTCCGCTATGGCAGCAATAGGCTTGACATTACCTTCATGCAACCCGTGGCCAGCATTCACTCTCAGGCCGATACTCTTTCCAAAGATAGCAGCCTTACGAATACGCTCTAGTTCCTTGACTTGATCAGAACCCGATAAATCTGCATAACGTCCAGTATGTAACTCCACTACTGTGGCGCCAACATCTTTAGCCGCCTGAATTTGCTGCTCTTCTGGGTCGATAAACAAAGATACTCGAATACCAGAGTTAACTAGTTTCTGAGTTGCCTCTTTTACTGCCTTGTAATGACCTAATACGTCCAGACCACCTTCGGTCGTCACCTCTGCACGCTTCTCGGGTACCAAGCAAACATCATGCGGCTTTACCTTACATGCAATATCAATCATCTCGGGTGTTACTGCACACTCTAAATTCATACGTGTTTTAATGAGTGGGCGTAGAGCCAATAAATCGGCATCTTTAATATGACGACGATCTTCCCGCAAATGTAGGGTGATGAGATCTGCGCCAGCTTCTTCCGCTAAAGCTGCCGCCCTTAATGGATCGGGATAAATAGTACCTCTTGCATTACGCAAAGTGGCAACGTGATCAATATTGATCCCGAGTTCAAGGACTTCAGGCTTATTCATCTGTGTAGATTACTAGATTTTCTTCAGATCAATCAAAATTTGCCGAGTAGTCAAAACCTGATCCTGTAAGTGCAGGCCAAGCAGAAAGCGCATTAACTGCTTACTCTCCGAGAGCGTCTCAGGATCAGAAAAATCACCCACCGCAATTGCTAAAAGCGATTTACCCGTAAGAACGGGCCAGTGCCCAGGATCATCTACTTGGACTGGGCGAACCCCACGCTCAGGCTGATACACATATTGTTCCCCTACTAAAGGGGCTTGATTGGTTTCAACACAGCGATCCAAGGCCGCCGCATAACCCGTCTCTTGCAAGAGCGCTAACTCAAAGGGACGCAAAATTTCTTCTAAGCCCTTGGATTCAAATTCTAGATTAGACAAAGCATTAATCGTTTCAGCATAGCGATCGTAGAGTTTTTCGTAATCATCTTCACGAGCGAGGAACTTTACCAATAACTCATTGAGATAAAAACCGCAGAGCAAAGCATCGCCCACTAAAGAGGGCATGCCACCTACCCACTCTGATTTTGTTAAGGTGCGTAACTCAGATTTACCGCTCCAAGAAACCAATAATGGCTGAAAGCGCTGTAGAACAGGGCGTAATGTTGAGTGTGGGCGCTTAGCGCCCTTGGCAATTAAAGCCATGCGACCATATTGCCGGGTAAAGACATCCAGAATTAAGCTGGTTTCTTTATAGGGGATGCTGTGCAATACAAAAGCAGGCTCGTCAGCAATGCGAATCGAAGCCATCAGAACTTATTCCAACCCTTGCGCCCGTAGTTCGGCACGATCATCCGCCCAGCCACGTTTAACCTTAACCCAGGTCTCCAAAAATACTTTGCCATCAAAGAGCTTTTCCATATCGATGCGGGCATCAGTTGAGATCTTCTTGAGACGCTCACCCTTTTGGCCAATGATCATTGCCTTATGGCTATCGCGATCCACCAAAATGGTTGCTGCAATCCGACGCATCTTGCCATCCATCTTGAACTGATCAATAACTACAGTGCTGGTATATGGCAATTCTTCACCAGTAAAGCGGAATACTTTTTCTCGCAGAATTTCAGCAGCCAAGAAACGCTCACTACGATCCGTGATGGTATCGCCATCGTAGACTGCTGGAGCCTCAGGGAGATAGCCCTCGAGCACGTCTAACAATCTTTCAATATCACCTGGACTCTTAGCACTCATCGGTACGATCTCAGCAAACTCAGACTTCTGATCTTCGTGACCACCTAATTCGCACCAAGGGCGAGCCATATCCTTAATAAAATTGAGTAATGCCTGATCACGTTCTGATGGAGTTTGAAAGCGGCTATTAAATAAATCTAACTTATTCAGAACCAAAACTATTGGCAAATCGTCTGGAAGCAACTTCAAGACTTTCTTGTCATCCTCACCAAAGTAACCTGCCTCAACCACAAAGCACGCGACATTCACATCTTGCAAAGCTGTAGTAACGGTGCGGTTTAAGGCTTTGTTCAGAGTATTCATTAAGCGCGTCTGAAAACCCGGCGTATCAATAAAGATGAATTGTGCTTCTTCACGATTCTGAACGCCCAATATACGGTGACGCGTTGTTTGTGCCTTACGAGAGGTGATGCTGATCTTCTGTCCAACCAATGCATTCAGAAGGGTTGATTTACCCATATTAGGACGCCCAACAATAGCGATAGTGCCGCATCTAAACACGATTAGCCTTTCAGCTTAAGATTGAACTGCTCTTCGGTTGCTTCTTTTTTTGCTGCCTTCTTTTTAGCTGACCGAGTCTTCTTAGGTTTGCGAGATTCTTGTGGCAGCGCCTTGAGCATGGTAATTAAGGCTAGCTTGGCTGCCGCTTGCTCAGCGGCACGACGTGACGCACCCTCACCCTTTACCGCTACCTTGTGACTCGGAATTAAGCACTCAACCTCAAACTGCTGGTTATGCGCAGCACCAGTAGTGCCGGTAACGTTATAGGTTGGCAAAGGCAATTGGTAACCCTGTAAACACTCTTGCAAGAGCGTCTTGTCGTCTTTACCCAAGGTTTTGGGATCAACGTTCACTAGGATAATAGAGTACAGCTTACGGAGGGTTGCTTTAGCCGCCTCAAAGCCACCATCCAAGAAGATGGCACCAGTGACTGCTTCTAAAGTGTCAGCAAGAATTGAGGGGCGACGAAAGCCACCGCTCTTGAGCTCGCCTTCACCTAAGCGCAGATAGTCTGATAGCGATAAAGCTTGGGCGATTTCATATAAAGCTTGTTGCTTTACTAGGTTTGCCCGTACACGTGAGAGATCACCTTCATCCAAATCTGAATAGCGCTCATAGAGCATTTCAGCAACAACGCAATTGAGAATGGAGTCACCTAAAAATTCAAGTCGTTCATTGTTTTTCTTACTATGACTACGATGAGTGAGAGCTTGATTCAGAAGTTCTGGCTTCTTAAAGTTATAACCAAGTCGCTCTTGCAGCGGTCCAGTTTCGATAACGGCGCGCGCGTTCATGATATTTACTCGAATCCGCCTATACGACCAAGGTTGCCGAGGTTCAGCCAAACGAAGAAGGCTTTACCAACAATGTTTTTATCAGGCACAAAACCCCAGTAACGTGAGTCAGCACTATTGTCGCGGTTATCACCCATTGCAAAGTAATGTCCCACAGGCACCTTACAAGTGATGCCAGTCTGTTGGTACTGGCAGAATTCAGAACCAGGAAAACGCTCAGTCGGAAATACGGTGGCCGGACGGTCTGGATCATTCAGGATGTCATGACGATTACCACCCAAGTCTGCTGGGAAAGTTTCTGTAAAACGTTTGGCGTAGCGCATATTCTCTGGATCGAGATAAGGCTCACCACCGCTATATTGCAAAGGCTGACCATTGATCATCAAACGTTTGTTTTCGTAAGTGATTTCATCCCCAGGAAGCGCTACTATACGTTTGATGTAATCTACTGACTCATCACGTGGATAACGAAATACCACCACATCGCCACGCTTGGGTGAACCCAAATCAACCACCTTTTGATTGATGACTGGCAAACGAATTCCATAAGTAAATTTATTTACCAAAATGAAGTCGCCAATTTGCAATGTTGGGATCATCGAGCCAGAAGGAATCTTGAAGGGCTCAGCAATAAAGGATCGCAGTACAAATACTGCACAAATCACCGGGAAGAAACCGGCGGTGTACTCGAGCCACAAAGGCATGCGGTCATTACCAGCCAAACGTCTTTGCGGAGCAAAGTAAAGTTTGTCAGCAAGCCAAGCAATTCCAGAAACGATTACCAGGATGAATAAGACTAGAGCAAAGTTCATCAATCCTCCACCTGCAAAATAGCCAAGAAAGCTTCTTGTGGAATCTCCACGTTACCCACCTGCTTCATACGTTTCTTACCTTCTTTTTGCTTCTCTAATAACTTACGCTTACGAGAAATATCACCCCCGTAGCACTTAGCTAAGACGTTCTTGCGTAATGCCTTCACGTTCTCGCGGGCAACAATATTGCTACCAATTGCTGCCTGAATGGCGACATCAAACATTTGCCGAGGAATAATCCCACGCATCTTGGCGACCACTTCGCGCCCACGATGTTGACTATTGCTTCTGTGAACAATGACGGAGAGCGCATCTACGCGCTCGCCATTAATCAGAATATCGACCTTCACTACGTCTGCTGGACGGTATTCCTTAAACTCATAATCCATTGAAGCGTAGCCACGTGAGATAGATTTCATCTTGTCAAAGAAATCCAAAACAATTTCAGCCATCGGTAACTCATACGTGAGCTTGACCTGACGACCGAGGTAATTCATATCCATCTGTATACCGCGCTTACCCACGCACAGGGTAATGATTGCGCCCACGTACTCTTGGGGCATATATAAATTCACTGTCACGATCGGCTCAAGAATCGTATTGATCTTACTGGCCTCAGGCATCTTCGATGGATTATCTACAGACACAATGGTGCCGTCTGACTGCTCTACCTGATAGACCACGGTTGGGGCGGTAGTGATGAGATTCATACCGTACTGGCGTTCTAAGCGCTCTTGCACAATCTCCATGTGCAGCAGACCTAAGAAACCACAGCGAAATCCAAAACCAAGAGCTTGTGACACCTCTGGCTCATATAAGAGTGAAGCGTCATTGAGTTGTAACTTCTCTAATGATTCACGCAACTGATCGTATTCACTAGACTCAACAGGATATAAACCAGCAAACACTTGCGGCTTAACCTCTTTGAAGCCAGGAAGAGGCTCAGAAGCAGGAACTCGCCCTTGCTGGCCAGGGGAATGCGTGACAGTATCGCCAACCTTGGCTGCTTTTAATTCTTTAATACCAGCAATCACAAAGCCCACTTGACCGGCAGATAGCTCTGGACGATCAACTGACTTCGGACTAAATACCCCAACATGCTCAACCAAATGGCTTGAACCATTGGCCATTAAAGTGATTTTATCTTTCGGCTTTAAGGTGCCATTCACAACACGAATCAGCATCACAACGCCAACGTAGTTATCAAACCAAGAATCAATAATTAAAGCCTGCAAAGGCTCTGTGGCACTACCTGTCGGTGGCGGCACCTTAGCAATCATTTCCTCGATCACATCGGCAACACCTAAGCCAGTTTTAGCTGAGCAGGTCACGGCCTCAGATGCATCAATACCAATAACATCTTCAATTTCTTTTTTAGCGCGGTCCGGATCAGCCTGCGGTAAGTCAATCTTATTGAGCACAGGCACCACCTCAACACCCAACTCAAGCGCCATGTAACAGTTCGCAACTGTTTGCGCCTCAACACCCTGACTTGCATCTACTACCAGTAATGCGCCTTCACAAGCAGACAAAGAGCGACTAACTTCGTATGAGAAGTCGACGTGTCCGGGGGTATCAATCAAATTGAGGTTATAAATCTTGCCGTCTTTGGCTTTGTAATTTAAGGCGGCAGTTTGTGCCTTAATGGTGATGCCACGCTCACGCTCAATATCCATTGAGTCGAGAACTTGGGCTTCCATTTCGCGATCAGTGAGGCCCCCACATAGCTGAATAATGCGATCAGCAAGCGTCGATTTGCCGTGATCGATATGGGCGATGATAGAAAAATTGCGGATTAAATCCATAGCGTCTTCATTGGTCATTCAAAAAACGCCTTGTCAGAACGCACCACAATGATGCGCTGCAAAAAGTCGTCTTAAAGTGATTGTAATGGGTGGCGCCCAAAAGGCGCCAAACCGCATTTTTAGGCCGAAAATGGGCTTATTTAGGCTTTACAGGGACTATCAAAGTGCTATCGGCGCGGCGTATAAAGACCGGAACAGCCTTGTTGGCATCCAAACCCTTCACGAGAGCCTCAAACTGCTTAACGCCCGAAATATCGACATCGGCAACCCGAATAATGACGTCTCCCGGCCGAATTCCTGCTCTGGCCAATGGACCATCCCCTAGGCCGGTAACTTCAACTCCGCCTTTGATATTCAATTCCTTCTTTTTAGAGTCCGATAGTTCGCTGATAGAAACTCCCAGGGTATTTGCACCATCTCCTTTTAGGGCTGGCGCATCAGGCTTTTTAGCTACCTGAGGCGATTCAGTATCCGTAACGGTAACCGTTAATTCACGAGTCCCACCCTTGCGCCAAACTTGCACTGGTACGGAGCTACCGGGTTTAGTTTCACCAACTACTCTTGGTAAGTCGGTTGATTTAGAAATATCGTGGCCATTAAAACTCAGAATGACATCACCCGGCTCAATTCCACCCGTAGCTGCAGGGCCGCCTGGCTCAACATTACGAACATAGGCGCCACGAGGTTTGCCTAAACCCAAACTCTCAGCCACCTCTTTGGTCATCTCACCCAAAGCAACACCAATACGACCACGTGTCATTTTTCCATTGGTACGTAACTGCTCTGCAACGCGCATTGCCTCATCAATTGGAATGGCAAATGAGATGCCCATGTAACCGCCGGAGCGACTAAAGATTTGGGAATTAATACCAATGACTTGGCCAGCGGTATTCAAAAGTGGTCCGCCAGAATTGCCTGGATTGACCGCAACGTCAGTTTGAATGAAGGGTAAGTAGTCACCGGTATCGCGACTCTTCGCCGACACAATACCTGCAGTGACAGTGTTTTCAAGGCCAAACGGCGAGCCAATCGCCAGCACCCACTCACCCACCCTCACCTTAGATGAATCGCCTAAAGGGAGCTTGGGTAAATCTCGTGCATCAATTTTGACAACTGCTACATCAGTACGTTTATCCATGCCAAGTAATTTTGCTTTGAACTCACGCTTGTCCGTCAGGGTTACGTAAATAGTAGTAGCACCTTCAACTACGTGGGCGTTTGTCAAAATCAATCCATTAGATTCAATAATGAAACCAGAACCAACACCACGATCTGCTTCTTGTGGCTTGCCAGGATTTGGTTGTACTTGCTTAGGCAGATTCGGCATACCAGGAATTGGTACACCAAAGAAACGACGGAAGAATTCTGCTTGATCTTCAGGCATCCCAGGAATGCCGCCCTGGGCCTGCTGCACCATTACCTTTTCGGTGGTGCGAATATTGACAACCGCTGGGCTGGCACGCTCAACCAAATCGGCAAAATCTGGAATCGTCACCCGAGGATTTTGCGCAGAAGCCAAAGGAATAAACGCGAGCTGCCCAAGACTAAAAATAGCCAAGAGCGCAATTAAGTACTTTTTCATAATGCTATAGACCTACTTGGTGAAAACCAACAATGGAGATATGAAGAATATTAGGTCAATTTACCGAAAATCAAGGTACCGTTAGTACCCCCAAAGCCAAAGTTGTTTTTGACTGCATGGTCAATCTTCACATCCCTAGCGATATTGGCACAGTAGTCCAAGTCACACTCAGGGTCTTGATTGAAGATATTGATCGTGGGTGGGGATTTTTGCTTATGGATAGCCAAAATTGTGAATACAGACTCTAAGCCACCGGCACCGCCTAAAAGGTGACCAGTCATAGACTTGGTGGAGTTAATTAAAGTCTTCTTGGCATGATCGCCTAAGGCAGCTTTGATAGCTTCAGTTTCGTTCTTGTCACCCAAAGGCGTAGAAGTACCATGGGCATTTAAATACTGAATTTGGTCTGGATTGAGTTTGGCATCCCGCATAGCGTTAACCATACAACGACGTGGGCCATCCATATTTGGCGCAGTCATGTGATACGCATCACCGCTCATGCCAAAACCAAGCAACTCACAATAAATTTTTGCGCCGCGAGCTTTAGCATGTTCGTACTCCTCGAGCACTATAACGCCAGCACCCTCACCCAGGACAAAACCATCGCGGTCTTTATCCCATGGACGTGATGCAGTTGCAGGATCATCATTGCGAGTAGAGAGAGCTCTTGCGGAAGCAAAGCCGCCAACACCCAATGCAGAGATGGTGGATTCAGCACCACCAGCCACCATGACATCAGCATCACCATACTGAATTAAGCGAGCAGCCAAACCAATGCTGTGCAATCCCGTTGTACACGCAGTGACCGCAGCAACGTTCGGCCCTTTAAGACCAAACAAAATACTGAGGTGGCCAGAGATCATATTGATGATGGAGCCTGGAACAAAGAATGGTGAAATACGACGTGGGCCGCGAGCCAATAGCTCAGCGCCTGTTTCCTCAATCATTGGCAGGCCGCCAATACCAGAGCCAACCATGACGCCAACGCGCTCGGCGTTTTGCTCGGTAATTTCTAGACCGCTGTCACGAATCGCTTGTGTGCCCGCAGCGATACCGAAATGGATAAAGGTATCCATGTGGCGCGCTTCTTTGGCAGAAACATATTCTTCGACAT
>Ga0214236_1000658_pt1 | contig 10120 bp, 9 predicted proteins | sample TroBogypolimnion_11_FD_153074 | JGI IMG/M metagenome (GOLD analysis project Ga0214236, IMG submission 153074) | Freshwater microbial communities from Trout Bog Lake, WI - 28JUL2008 hypolimnion | ecosystem: Environmental > Aquatic > Freshwater > Lake > Hypolimnion/Profundal zone | place: Trout...
GATGCCACTGCGTGATTGGAAACCTGCGTTAAATAGGTTTACTATTCAGTTTGAGGAGAGGATGCCTCAGCAGTGATTAACCGCTATTTACACAAAATTCGGGACACCCTCACTAGGCGGTTAATCGCTAACGCCTAGTTGGGCCAATAATGCTCTCAATATACTGCCGACTAATTAAACCACGTTTAATTTTAACTAATCTCCCTTGTGGATCAAAGATGTAGGTCGTTGGCAACACTTCAGCTGAACCTATTTGTGCTTTAACAGACTCATCCCCTAATATGATGGGATAAGACATCAGCATATCGTCGGCAAATGCAGCGACTTCCTGAGAGGTTTTATAGTCAAACGCCACACCTAAAACCATTAAATCTTTAGTCTTACGCTGATCATAAAGATTGACTAAATCAGGCACCTCTTCCAAACAGGGCGGACACCAAGTTGCCCAGTAGTTAACCAGCACCCATTTACCTCTGAAGTTGGACAACTGATGCTTATTGCCTGCAGTATCTTTTATCAAAAAATTATTATCAGCAAAAGAGTTCAGACTCATTGTAATCAGTAAGAGGCTGAACAAGAGCCTGTATGAAAAAATTTTACTGAATAATTTAGCTGTCGCTACTTTCATCGCTTTACCTAATTTTTTAACTATAAAAATATGTATTAAAGAAAATTTAGTTGAATCTTAGAATAATCAATACAGGAAAATTAGGATAAAATGCAGGTTAACATTATGGCTTAATTAAACCATATCACTTATGGTTACTTACTTCAGAATCAACCCATTAATTAACATTAGCGTATAATTAACGCCAATAATTTTATTCTAACATTGATATAGAATTGAGTTTTAGCCCTAGATGTAATATTTTGCGCTTCACTAAATCATATTTTTTCGTTACGATACATACTTAAATTAAAGCTATATTCAAATAGAGGTTTTCATGAGCGAGCATATCACCCACCTTAGCGATGCAAGTTTTGAGCTAGATGTTTTACAATCACAACTGCCAGTTCTCGTAGACTACTGGGCTGAATGGTGTGGCCCATGCAAAATGATTGCACCTATTTTAGATGAAATCTCTAAAGAATATGCTGGTCGACTTAAAATAGCCAAACTAAACATTGATGACAATCAAGCCACGCCACCTAAGTACGGTATTCGCGGCATTCCAACGTTAATGCTGTTTAAAAACGGCAATGTTGAAGCGACAAAGGTTGGAGCGTTATCAAAGTCACAATTAACAGCATTTATTGACAGCAACATATAAACCTATTACGCTTAGTAAACTTCAAAATTATGAATGCTTAATTGTTGGTTAAACTATTAAGCATTCGTATCTAAGTAACTCTGAAGTTCCGAACAATTCTGAAGTAAGCTTAATATAAGCACCGCCCTTAATTTTCAATTTCTTGCGATTCACCCACCCCTACCTACCTCTTGTTTTAGTGAGCCCTCATGCACTTATCAGACCTTAAGCATCTACCAGTTACCGAGTTAGTTGATATGGCTATTGCCAATGAAATCGAAAATGCTAGCCGTATGCGGAAGCAAGATTTGATTTTTGCAATTCTCAAAAATAAAGCAAAAAAAGGCGATAGTATTTTTGGTGACGGCACGCTTGAAGTTTTACAAGATGGATTTGGCTTTTTGCGCTCTCCTGACAGCTCGTATTTAGCTGGGCCAGATGATGTTTATGTCTCTCCTTCGCAGATTCGTCGCTTTAACCTCCACACTGGTGACACCATACAGGGCGAAGTGCGTATCCCTAAAGATGGCGAGCGTTACTTCGCGCTTGTTAAAGTGGATATGGTTAATGGAGAAACACCTGAAAACACCAAACACAAAATTCTATTCGAAAATTTAACTCCTTTATTTCCAACGATACCGCTAACGCTTGAGCGCGACATTAAAGGTGCTGAAAATATTACCAGTCGCGTCATTGATATGATCGCGCCGATTGGGAAAGGCCAGCGTGGTCTATTAGTTGCCAGCCCGAAAAGTGGTAAAACGGTAATGATGCAGAATATTGCTCACGCGATTACTGCCAATCATCCTGACGTGATTTTGATTGTACTGTTAATTGATGAGCGCCCAGAGGAAGTCACTGAAATGACACGTTCTGTTAAAGGTGAAGTGGTTGCTTCTACCTTTGATGAGCCAGCTACCCGACATGTTCAAGTTGCAGAAATGGTGTTAGAAAAAGCCAAGCGCCTAGTTGAACATAAAAAAGACGTAGTTATTTTACTTGACTCAATCACCCGCTTAGCTCGTGCATACAATACTGTCATTCCTTCATCTGGCAAAGTGCTAACGGGCGGAGTAGATGCCAACGCTTTACAACGACCAAAACGTTTCTTCGGTGCCGCACGTAATATCGAAGAAGGGGGCTCTCTGACAATTATCGCTACTGCACTGGTTGATACAGGCTCACGTATGGATGATGTGATCTACGAAGAATTTAAGGGTACGGGAAATATGGAAATCCATCTTGACCGTAAGATGGCTGAAAAACGTCAATATCCTGCCATTAACGTGAATAAATCTGGCACACGACGTGAAGAGCTACTTATTGAAAAAGATGTGCTCCAGAAGATTTGGGTGTTACGCAAACTACTTTATCCGATGGATGATATTGAAGCGATGGAATTCTTATTAGATAAAATCAAAGCAACTAAAAATAATGCAGACTTTTTTGACAGTATGCGCAGAGGTTAATCTCGAATCTATCTAGAATGTCCGAATGATAAAAAAGTTCGGCTATAAGCACTCAAATTACGATGTGGTTCACACAAATTAAAAAAGCCCTTCTACAATCAGAAGGGCTTTTTTATTGCGTCTTAACATTATCTAACATCAACCAAGTTAGTAATTACAAATCATACAAGTATGCTAGCTCCTAGCCTCAAATGAGGCATGGCACTAACTAATGCCGCTATTAAAGCCATCAATCAAGACTTTCACTTTGTTAGAAAATACAACGCCTTCCAGAAAATTAAATCCTATACGCGTGACGGATTTAATTATTTTGCAGTACTAGGTGTCTTTTCTGTTAGCAAGTAAGTAATGTAGCTTGCTTTTTCAGCTGCAGTACAGTCGCTACCAATAATGTCTTTACAGTGTTGAGTGAATTTATCTTGCACCTTTTCAAAATCATCAAAGCGCTTAGCATTGACCACTGGAGACAATGGGCGAATTGCCTTGCCTGTAACGATATGCTTGCCTTCGTCAGCAGGATTAGGTGTGTGACAAGAAGCGCAAGCCATTACTTTACCATTACCAAGCTTAATCTTCCGATTGAAGAAAAACTTGCCGTCTGCAGCAGTAGGTCCTGCGTACTCTGGATTGTCATGCTTTGCAATAGCGGTATAAATAGAAACTAACTTTTCCGCATTGGCAACGTTCGCATTTGCAGAAGCTGCACTTAAGCTAAGTAATGCCAATAAAACGATATTTAAACTCTTCATTTAATACTCCATCTTTGGTGAATAACATATGATGACTATTAGCCATCATATTATAAAACGACTGGATATGAACTGCTTTTAATCCATTTATTCTTTCTTATAGCCCCCATTACTGAGGGCTCAAGAATCAATATTTTTATTTGCAATACAAATTCTTATTTTAACCAAGGCTTATCATCAGAACCTTTGTAGACTGTACGAATATAAGCAATGGCTTTTAAAATCTCATCAGTTGATATTCCATCACCGGTATGGTCAGGCAATTGATTATGCCAGATAAACATATTGCCACCAGAAATGCCTGGCGTACCATTAGCAATGGTTTCAAACATACCTTTATCCGTTGCATCTTTTGCATAAACCCATCTTGTATCGAATGCACCAACGCCACCATTCTTAACAAGTGATGGAGCCATTAGACCGCCTAAGTTACCGCCATGACAACCAGTACAACCGTTGTAAGTCATTATTTTCCTACCTGCTTTTGCAGCTTCAGCATCTGCTGCAAATTTTGCAGTATAAGGATTCTTGCAAGTTTCCAAAAATTCCTTCACTTCAGGCGTATCGGTATCAGTTGCTGTGATTTTAAATGCGCTATTATCTTTTGTTGAAACAAATTCACACGCTGCATTCACTTGGAATGAAACTGTAAGACCAACCAATGTCAACATAGAAATAATTAAAGTTGACCTTAATGCTTTAATACTAAACATGCTATCTCCTAATCTTTATATACAAATATGAGCAACGGCTATTTAACCTTGCACACTTAGACATATGTTCACATGACGAACATATTTGACACTACATTGACAATATTTTAATAACAAAATTCAGTCTAATGTAATCCTTTTACTTTTGCAATAGTGAACTAGCCCATGGATGTAGCAAGGGGATTTACGGCACATTGGTTAAAGTCTCTTCTATCTCAACATTTAACCTTGCATAGCAAGGCAAATGTAAATATAATGCTCGGCTACTACAAATTCATGCGCGCGAAAAAACCGCGCATACATATATTTAAGGGCCGTTTAATACGGCCATATTGAGGCCATACAACATGAAAGATGGAATCCATCCAGAATACCGCGACGTTATTTTTCAAGACATCGGCGCAGACTTTAGTTTCATGACGCGCTCTACCATTGCAGCTAGAGACACTATTAAATGGACTGATGGTAAAGAGTACCCACTGGTTAAGATAGAAGTGTCATCCAAATCACACCCGTTTTACACTGGTAAGCAAATGATTTTAGATACCGCTGGTCGTGTAGATAAATTCCGTAAAAAATACGGCATGTAATATTGACTGCTAACTTCTACTAAAAGTACGGTCACATTAAAGGCAGCTTCGGCTGCCTTTTTAATTTTCGATGTTCATCACTAATGCAAAACAACCGATCACAACACTATTTTAGCCCCCCACATTCAGTTAGAATTACGCTCTAAGTTAAAAATTAACAGCCAAAACATCTATGCGCTTTCAACTTGATCATGACTGGCAAGGCAATATGTCCACACCGCGTGCGCGCGTTGGAGATGAGGTAAAAACACAGCTTTTACTTTTGCTTTGTGCTATCTGGGTCGTACTAGGCCTATTCGGTCATGCGCCATGGAAGCCATTAGAAACCACTGGCATTAGTATCGTCAAAACCATTATTGACGGCGGAAATTTAATTGCCCCTTTAGCTAGCGGTGAGCCATCTCTTGAACTCCCCCCGTTATACTATTTAAGCGCCGCAGGTAGTGCGACAGTTCTTGGCTCATGGTTGCCGTTACATGATGCAGCGAGACTAATTAACATCCTTTGGATGACGATAATCTTGTTAGTAGTCGGCATGACTGGGCGTGAACTTTGGTCACGTGGGGTTGGCCGTCAATCGGTATTTATTATGATAGGCTGCATTGGGTTAGTCGTCAGCGCTCATAGTTTAGGAGCAGAAATAGCTGGGCTTGCCAGTGTATCTAGTGGATTTTACGCACTTGCACTTTCTAAGCGGCGCCCCTGGCGTGCAAGCGGATTATTTGGACTAGCCATGGGACTGGGCTTCCTAAGTTATGGCATCATGCCTTTGCTGATTCTTATCAGTACAGCACTCAGTCTGCCAATATTTTTTAAAGCTTGGCGGAGCATAAGTTTTACTAAGTTTCTATCTACTGCACTATTAATCTCTACACCGCTTATAGGTGCCTGGTTATTCATATTTCATTATTATTACCCCATTCTATTTGCAAAATGGTTGTCATTAAACCTAAGCGGCTTCAATTTTCATAATCACCAGTATTTCCTTAAAATATTAGTTTGGTACTCATGGCCAGCATTTCCATTAGCCCTTTGGGGTTTATGGCGTTATCGTCAACAATTGCTATCCAAACCTAAATTTCAGCTTATGATTGCATTCTTCTTTTGCAGCCTATTTTTCATTGGATTTGGGGCTCCAGCAAAAGATGTAAGCGCCCTGCCTTTTCTTATTCCCTTAGTTGCTATGGCTGCAGGCAGTGTAGAGCATCTAAAGCGTGGAGCAGCATCAGCACTTAATTGGTTTGGCGTTATTTTATTTGGCTTAATCGGCTTTTTAATCTGGCTGGGCTGGATAGCCATGACTACTGGGTACCCCACTCGAATTAAAGAAAGAATGCAGTTCCTCTCTGGCGCTTATGACACCAGCTTCAACTGGCTCACATTTTTGGTTGCAGTGGCTATCTCTATTATTTGGGTCTTAGTTTGTGTACGCGCTAAGCAAACTAACAGGTCTACCGTCAGTAACTGGGCCATGGGATTTACCTTTGGTTGGAGTCTATTAATGACTCTTTGGCTACCCATGTTAGATTCGGCAAGAAGCTACCAACCTGTATTTACCAGTATGCAAAAAACTATACCTAACACTTACCATTGTATTAATAGCCTAAATTTGGGACAGCCACAACGTTTACTCTTGAATTACTACACAGACATTAAGTTAAAACCAGTGACCAACCTACAGCAACTAAGTTGTGATTTATATCTCATACAAACAGCTAAAAACAAGGAAAGAGTGCCTCCAAAACAAGGGTGGAAGCTGATTTGGCATGGTAAGCGGGCTGCTGACAGGAAAGAAAGCTTTAGCCTATATGAGCGCTGACCAATCTAACTACGCCGAAATACGGTTAGGGCAATAACTCTCTAATCGCAGACTGACTAACAACAAAATTGAGCTGCTATATCAGCGCAGATAGTCTTTTATTGAATCTCGCACAATATCATCTAACCCTGCGCCATTATTTTCTGCAACATGCGCCATTATCTGTAACCGCATTTCTCGCGCCCAAAAACTGGTAAGATGTTTCGCAATATCTTTTTTTGCCTGCTCATGGTCTGGAAAAGATTTAAAAAAACTGCCAATTTGATTGGCCATGGTTACTAAGCGCTCTATTTGCATACTTGCATACTCTTCTTATTTTAATGTTTTCTAATACTAATTTAGATGTTCTGGGTGACTGTAAATCACATAACTATCATTACGGGCAAATCCTACTAAGGTTAACCCACATTGTTTAGCCGTCCTAACAGCTAATGCCGTTGGTGCAGAGATGGCTACCAACATATTAACGTTTGCCGTAGCTGTTTTTTGCACCATTTCATAACTAGCACGACTGCTGGTGATGATAAATCCGTCGCCTCTAGCTTCCAACTTTCCCATTGCTCCTATCAATTTATCTAGAGCATTATGTCGTCCAACGTCTTCGCGAACTAACGCTAAGGTGCCATCGTGGCGCACCCATGCGCAAGCGTGGGTGGCTCCCGTTTTGTGCTGTAATATTTGCGCTAAGGGCATAGCCTTTAAGGCATCTAAAACCGCACTTTGCTTAAATACAACCGGAGATTTTAACTTAAATTGATTATGCATTGCTTGCGCTAGACTTTCTGTGCCACATAAACCACAACCAGTCTTACCCACAAGCATTCGCCTATGATTTTTCAGCTCCACCATGCGCTGACTTGCAATCTCGCAATGCAACTCAATACCATTAAGTTGCACCTGAACATCAACCCCGTATAACTCACTTTTATCTAGCAAAATACCTTCAGATAAAGAGAATCCTAAAGCAAAATCTTCCAAATCTTGTGGTGTAGCCAACATCACTGCATGCGAGATGCCGTTATAAATTAATGCAACTGGAGTCTCTTCCGCCAACTGGTCCTGCAACACCTGATGATCATCACCATGAACCTTGATAACATCTAAGTTAGCTACTGGTGCAATTAATAACAAGATTTCATCATCAATGACACCATCCTTTAGCAATCGCTGCATCTTATATCACACGGCATGTTGAAATCATTCAACTCGTGCTGCATCCTGATCTCTACCTGCAAAAGCCAATTGGGCTTCACTGAAACTTTTGTAATGTTGCTGCCAGTCAGAAAGCTGATTCACTCGCGTCACCTGCACCGCCGTCACCTTAAACTCTGGACAGTTTGTGGCCCAATCCGAGTTATCAGTCGTAATGACGTTGGCGCCTGATTCTGGATGATGGAATGTGGTGTAAATTACACCAGGTTGAACACGATCGGTAATTTTGACACGCAATACGGTTTCTCCGGCGCGACTATTTATGCCAACCCAATCGCCCTCTTTGACACCTCGCTCTGCGGCATCATGCGGATGAATCTCTACTAAGTCTTCATGATGCCAGCTCACATTTTTAGTGCGGCGAGTTTGTGCACCCACATTGTATTGAGAAAGGATGCGCCCCGTGGTAAGAATCAACGGATACTTGCCACTGACTTTTTCCGTGGTCGGTACATATTCAGTCACAAAGAATTTACCCTTACCACGCACAAACTCATCAATATGCATGGTGGGTGTGCCATTTGGATTCTCATCATTACAAGGCCACTGAATACTACCCAACTCATCTAGCTTCTTGAAGCTCACTCCGCTAAATGTCGGGGTCAACGCAGCAATTTCATCCATGATTTCCGAGGCATGGTTGTATTTCATTTCATAACCCATTGCCGAAGAAAGCATAGCGGTGATTTCCCAGTCCTCATACCCATTCTTTGGGGTCATCACACGACGTACCGGTGATATTCTTCGCTCTGCATTAGTAAAGGTACCACTTTTTTCTAGAAACGATGCGCCTGGGAAAAAGATATGGGCATACATGGCCGTTTCATTTAAGAACAGATCCTGCACGATGACACATTCCATGGACTCCAAAGCATGCGTGACATGTTGCGTATCAGGATCCGACTGGGCAATATCTTCGCCTACACAATACAGCGCCTTGAAGCTACCCTCAATCGCATAATCAAGCATGTTCGGAATACGCAACCCTGGCTCAGCACTTAACGGCCTACCCCATGCAGCCTCAAATAACGAACGCGTGGCCTCATCGGAGACATGGCGATAACCCGGATACTCATGCGGCATTGAGCCCATATCACAGGAGCCTTGTACGTTATTTTGACCGCGTAAAGGATTCACACCAACACCTTCACGACCCACATTGGCCGTCGCCATCGCTAGATTAGCTATACCCATCACCATAGTTGAGCCTTGGCTATGTTCAGTCACACCCAAACCATAGTAAATCGCAGCATTGCCCCCAGTGGCATATAATCTGGCAGCTGCACGTAAAGTTGCCGCATCAACTCCAATCTCCGTAGCAAGTGCTTCAGGAGAATTATCAGCTTTTGCAACAAAATCTCGCCAAGCCACAAATGAATCCCATTCACAACGTTCTTGAACAAACGCCTCATCGACTAAACCTTCAGTCACCACAACATGCGCTATCGCAGAAATCAGTGCAACGTTGGTGCCTGGACGTAACTTCAAGTGGAAATCGGCACGTAAATGCGGAGAGTTGGCAACCATGTCAATCTCACGTGGATCAGCGATAATCAATTTAGCACCTTCACGCAAACGACGTTTCATTTGTGAAGCAAATACTGGATGACCATCGGTAGGGTTAGCGCCAATTATAAATATGACATCAGAGGCCATCACTGAATCGAAAGTCTGTGTTCCTGCTGACTCGCCTAATGTTTGTTTTAATCCATATCCTGTAGGGGAGTGACATACACGTGCGCAGGTGTCCACATTATTCACGCCAAATCCAGCGCGCAAGAGCTTTTGCGTTACATAAACTTCTTCGTTGGTACAGCGTGACGAGGTAATTCCACCGATAGCATCTTTACCATATTGGGCATTGATCCGATTCAATTCACTTGCTGCGTAATTAATAGCTTCATCCCAGCTAACTGCCTGCCAAGGGTCATTGATATTTTTACGAATCATTGGCGTTGTTATACGGTCTTGATGCGTCGCGTAACCCCATGCAAAACGGCCTTTAACACAGGAGTGTCCATGATTAGCACCGCCGTTCTTATTAGGTGTCATGCGAACAACTTCCTCGCCTTTCATTTCTGCATTAAATGAACAACCAACACCACAATATGCGCAAGTCGTCGTAACGCTATGTTCTGGCGTTCCTGCTTCAATCACAGTTTTTTCTATCAAAGTTGCGGTTGGGCAAGCCCGTACGCAAGCGCCACAAGATACGCATTCAGAATCCATAAAATTAGTAATGCCAGCAGCAACTTTAGACTCAAAGCCACGTCCAGAAATAGTTAAAGCAAAGGTCCCTTGAGTTTCTTCACAGGCAC
>Ga0214236_1000663_pt1 | contig 10065 bp, 10 predicted proteins | sample TroBogypolimnion_11_FD_153074 | JGI IMG/M metagenome (GOLD analysis project Ga0214236, IMG submission 153074) | Freshwater microbial communities from Trout Bog Lake, WI - 28JUL2008 hypolimnion | ecosystem: Environmental > Aquatic > Freshwater > Lake > Hypolimnion/Profundal zone | place: Trout...
CAAACAAAAAAACCTTGCTGACATCGTATTGATGAGCAATTTTTTCCATAAATGCGTGAGCTGCATTTTGGGTGGCTAGGTCAATCATGGCTCTATTCATAATATGCAATTATGCTAAGAAATAGATATCTGAGCAACAGATACAAAGTAAACAGGGTTACGAATTGAGGTTTTTGGTCTGCCCAGCACGATTCGAACGTGCGACCTACGCCTTAGAAGCTGTAAAAATGAGGGTAAACAACACTAAAAACAATGGGATCAATCTGTTGGCTTTTGGTGTGACATACACACCGAGAATCTTGGTATTAGATGAAATTGGGTGGATATTGCTTGGCATCGCCAGGTGGTCGAATGGTTAAGTGTGAAATTTGTCGGGTAAACCGACAAATCCTATTACCGAGCTATCGCGATACGACCACGAGTTTCTCTAGTATCAATGATGGTTATAAAGCCAGTTATTGGATCAATAGTCTCACTGTAAATACCCTTGATCAGATTTTCGTATCTTGATTTTGGTTGATCAAATTGAATCTGCTGAACTACTGGTATTTGAGCTTGTTGCTCTTGCTGCTTGAGTTTGATACAACTGGGTGCGGCAGCTGAATACTTGCTTGTACATTTGATAGCAAGTGCATCATCATGCATACCGGCCTGATCAAATGATCGTGCGGCTTCAAATGTCATACATTCTGTTGCTTCCCATGAGGATCCTGCACTAAATCCAAATAAAACAGCGGAGCCACCAATTGATGATGATCCCATGCAAGGTGCTGTTGGAAAGTTAGATGGAGCTACTGCAGTAGCTACTGGGATTTTTGGAGCAGTATAGTTTGATGTGATAGTGGTGTTACCGGATGTGTTTCCACTTGAGGCTGATTTCCCACCGGTTGCATTAGACGTCCCACCTGCTGATGTAGAAGCGCCTGTGGATAAAGTACCAACAGAACCACCAGCACCACCCTGAGATGTAGAGGCCCCCGTGCTAAGGTTTCCTACCGATCCCCCTGCTGATGTAGAAGCGCCTGTGGATAAAGTACCAACAGAACCACCAGCACCACCCTGCGATGTAGAGGCGCCTGTAGTAGAAACAGAATTTGAAATAGGCGTGCTTGTTACTGCTCCGCCAGTAGTGCCTCCATCAGTGCTAACGGAAACTTGACCAAAAGAGATGCGAAATACGAGCACAGTCAAACTTGCCAATGCAAGTTTTTTAAACATAAATAGAAATTTCTTGGGAAATTGAGACCTACTCTAATTCGCTAGAGAGGACGACTGTTACGTGTGGTTGAAGAATTCAAGTGCCATAACAGTTATCAGCCTTGAACTAGGGTCAAGATACTCTTTAAGTCTTAGAAAAGATACTTTTTGTTATAAAAGTTTTATATAGTTCGAATCAAGGTCTTAATCAGTGCATTATTGCCAACACAATGACTGTGCGTGATAAAACCACGCCCTGCTTAGGCGCTTCATAAGATGCTCGAGCGGGGTCAACTGACAGTTATAGAGTTGGATTTTTTGAGTACTCTCATCGGCCAGTCGGTTGTTTGGCCTGCCCAGCACGATTCGAACGTGCGACCTACGCCTTAGAAGCTGGAAAAATGAGGTTAAACAACACTAAAAACAATGGGATCAAGGTGTTGGCTATTGGTGTGGCATACACACCGAGAACCTTGGTGTCGGGTGGAATTGGGTGGAAGTTGACAGGCGTCCGCAGGCGGTTGGATGGTCGGACATCGAATTTGTCGGGTTAACCGACAAATATGGAATGCAGACGCAACATGAAGCGCATCAGAATTTCTTTAACTACTAAATGCTGCTTGCGTGAGTTTCTCTACCGTAGTTCGCCTCTAGCTGGCCAATATAGAGATTTTTGACATGGCTAACTTCTCCAGACTTGATAGCTCCATCAGCAGATATGACGCGCTCTTCCTCAAGATTTAACTCAGCCAAGGTCGAAGCAAATATCTCGATTAATTCAGGGTGTAGCCTGAGTAATTTTTGCAGCGATTCTTTACTGAGCTCATAAATTAGCGCATCTGCTTCAGCAGTAACCGTTGCAATATGTGGCATGAGCGCGAATAAAGCCTGTCGCCCAAAAAACTCTGTAGCAATAAAGCGTTGCTTTACTAATGAATCGTTCGCATTAACCATCATGCGTGATGCCATTCCTTCAGCAATAATAAAGATGGCATCATTACGCTGTCCAGCGTGAACAATGATATCTCCAGGTTTAAAGCGGCGGGGAACCAACTCATTACCGATGCTGACCCATACCTCTTTAGAACATTGATGAAACAACCTAACCTGCTGGACTAGGTGATACAGATCTAAAGAACGATTAGCAATTTTGATCCTATCCTCAACATCTACACCAGAAGAGATTGTGATATTTGCTACTCGCATGCACTCTAAAACGCTCTTAATAATGGCATGCTCCGCAGGCTTTCGATCGCGATAGTCTGTGATGACATATTGAATTTCATACTTAACGCCTGAATCGGTTAATTCTCGGGCATATACATATGGCGGAGAGACAAATTTCACTCCAATGGCGCCAAGGGTTGCAGCATACAAAATACGCTCAGCACTTTCAACCGAAACATCGTAATCAATACTGAAGCTAAGGCTCTGTTTGGTGTTCGCATTCGGCAAATCTTGATTAATAACCACCGCATCAGAAATTTTGACGTTTGGGATATAGATTGCTTCAAGTGAATCTGTTAGTAAAACCGTATTACGCCAAGTAATCTGATGGACTCTACCAACATACTCACCGATCTTGACCTTGTCGCCAACCTTGAAGGTGTCCTCAAAGTTCAGCATGATGCCGGTAGCTAAAGCAACAGCAAAGTCTTTTAATGCAAAACCTAGAATTGCTGCAGATCCAGCACCAGTCACAATCAGTGCTGAAATATTTTGCTTAAAGACCAATGACAGAATGAGGCAGCCGCCAATAAAGATGACAATGCCAGAGCAAATATCACCGATTAAGTTGGGTACCTTGACGTTCCAAGCACGCTCGATGTATCCATGAATAAATTCTTGATTAAAGATGCGTGCGGCTAAGAATGTGAGCGAAGCACTAAAAGCGCCTACTACCCATTGCCATACCATCTCATCCGGAAATCCGGTAACTAGCGCTATAGGCCCAATAAAACTGTCCCGCATCAGACTTAAAAAGCCCAAGGCGATTGTTAAGACAGCTAAGAATCGATAACCTTTTTTCATTGAAAGAATTCCTGTTATTGAATCTTAGGCTGCTGTTGGGAAGCGAACTAGGAAACCAGGGGCATCAGTTGAACCAGCCTCTAAGGTGCCTCCAAAATGCTCGATCACCGCCTTAGCCAAAATAATACCAATCAACTTTTCACGTTTTCCATCAGAGATGAATCCAGTAGATAACTCAGCCATAAATTGACGAGCCTCATCGAGCAAAGCGGCAGTAGGTGCCAGGGATCCTGCATAAGCTGATCCTGAAAAGTTCAGAATCAATGAATCCTCTCCATTTGAGCGCAAAGCGATGTTGAGTTGTCCAGAACCAGATGCATGTGTCGTATGCGTGATTAATCTAGAAATGGCACCAGCTAGTAATCGGCTATCCCCATAGGTAGATGGCATGTCATCTAGAATATCGATATTCACTTGCAAGTTTGGCAAGCGTCTCGAAAGGTCTAGGCTCTTCAAGACATCTTCCAAAACGGCTGGAACAGAAAGCAGCTTAGCTTCCGCTCTGACTAAGGTTTGACGAAATAACTCGATCTGCTCATAGTCGGCCACAAGATGCCGAAGGCTATCAATTTCTTGAATCGAAAAGTCAACTCTATTGTCGATATCACCTTTATTTGAGGCACTACCCGCCTCTAACGCGTGCTTGATACCGGAGATTTGACCTGAGACAGCTAGCAAAGGACTATTAATGGCCGCCATCAAATTAGAGAAATAGCGTCGTTTAAGAGTTTCCAGATCTTTGAGCTTCTCAATGGCAGCATCACCCCGTGCCAAGCGATCCTTAAGTGCTCTTCTTTCGGCACCAATTGAACCCAACATACCGGTACGCAAGTGATCTAATTTTGAATAGCCAGCAACCAATGCAGCGGCCAGTAACAAAAATAAAATACCACCCTTAATGACTGCAGATTTAAAAGCAGCATTAAATTGGTCTGTCAAATCATCCACCATAGCAATGGTGATCGTTGGTTTTCCTACAAAGTTGTATATCGGAAACGCTTTGACATAAATTTTTTGACCATTATTGTCAACAATCTTGTGTTCTTTACTTCTAGGATCAAAATCAATTGCTTTAATAATATCGCGTGTCGCAGGATCAGAATAGTAGATGTAAATATCTTCACCTTTTTCGGCATCTTCTTTTTCATTTCGTGCGCGCTCTACTTGAGCAAAGCGTTCTTTGGTAATACTCGCCGCCCATTTGAAATGCGAATCTGCTGATGCGCCGTTTAATGGAATTGAAAAGTCGCTCACAAACTCAAGAACTCCGTAGAACTTATCTTCCCAGATGACGGGCACAATGCCACGAATACCAATAACACCGCCCTGCCCAGTCTCGACAGCCATGATGCGTTCTTGTCTGGCATTGGCAGCTACAACAGATGCACGGAATTTAGAGCCATCAAACTGTCCTAGCTCTGGGGCACCTGCTCTATAAAACATCGTAGATGGTGGTATCCAAAAGTTCAATTGAGCGACTTCATGCTTCTCTTTTAAGAAAGCAAAGAATGGATCTATCTGTGCCGACAAAGCAGATCTATCTCTTTTGATGAAGGGATCGATAGTAACTCTGCTACGCAATAAGGTGTCCGCACCAATGCCCATCGCCCGAAACCTGGCTTGCTTAAGCTCTGTGAATACCACCTCAAATTGTTTAGAGCGGCCGTCTGCTAGCTCGACAACATTCTCAGTCTGTGTTTTATATGATGAGGTTGCATAAAAAATAGAAATGAGTGCGGAGCCCAAGACCAAGCTGATCACTAAACCTACACTGAGTTTATGTTTCGTCTGAGGTGTAGACACCACACCAATAGTGGCAGCTTTATCAGTCGAAGTTTCTTGATTCTTTTCAGCCATTCCGGCTCCCATTGGTAAATGAACTCAATATTCCTAAATCGAGTAATCAATTGATTGCGGTAGATTATGAGGCAAAAGTGGCAAATTGCCACCCTCCCTATTCACCGATACGTGGCAGTCTCACGGGCCAGTCAGGCCTGTGGTCTGCCCAGCACGATTCGAACGTGCGACCTACGCCTTAGAAGGGCGTTGCTCTATCCAGCTGAGCTATGGGCAGATGTAGTAAATACAAGGAGTTACAACTTATTTGCAAATTCCACATCTTGTGTTGGTCAGGATTTGGTCAGGAATATTGCAAATGGCATCCATTCAAAAGAGAAACTCCAGCTTTAGAGTAAGAATCACTCGTGAGGGCAAAAGCACGCTTTGTGCGACATTTTACAGCCGTTTAGATGCGGTGCAATGGGCCAAGCAAACCGAGGCCCAGCTTAGGTTAGGGCTGTATGTGGAGCCGGGCACCCTCCAAAAGCCCAGTCATGAGGTGTTATTTGAGCTGGCGGCTAACCATTACATGAAAACACACTCAATCCATAAGAAGATTGTGCGATGCGAAACCTCTCGCCTGCAAATTCTGATTAAGCGCTGGGGAGGCTTATCCATATCAAAAGTAGAGAAATCTAGCGTAATTTCCTTAAGGGATGACTTACTAAAGATGGGTCGTTCTGGGGAAACGATTAACCACTATTTCAATACCATTTCAAAACTCTTTCAGATGCTTAATGACGAATGGGATTTAGGCATTGCGAATCCCATTAAGGGTATTAAGCGGATGCCGCCATCACAAGGCAGAACCAAGAGAGTAAACAACGAATTAGAGTCCCAACTTCTATCTGGTTGCGACCAACTATCACTACCCCTACTTCGCTGCATTATTCAATTTGCCATCCAAACAGGAATGAGACGAGGGGAAATCATGGGTCTTACTTGGGCGGATATTGACTTGCCTAATCGCAAAGCATATCTGTACCAAACGAAGAATGGTGAACCTCGCCAAGTGCCACTTACAAGGCAGGCAATGGTTGTTTTAGAGAGCCTTCCTAAGGATGAAGAAAGGGTATTTCCAATGGGAATGGATGCCCTACGCAGTCAATTTAGACGTCTTAAAGACAAAGCTAAAAGCCAATGGATTATGGCTGGAATTAACCCATTTGAAGACCTAAGATTTCATGATTTGAGGCATGAAGCTCTGAGCCGCCTATCTGATGCGGGTCTAAATGTGATTGAGTTATCCCATATCAGCGGTCATAGGACATTGGGGATGCTAAAGAGATATACACACCCCTCTCACGAAGCTATTTTTTTGAAATTAGATAAATAATATTGAAAAAAGTCCGTTTTCCCAAGCAATCTCTAGAAATACTTAGTAAAATTTAGGCATTGATAGAAAAAATTTTCATCAATTGTCACTAGCAACTGTGTGAATTGCTAGGCCTGTAATAAGGCGTGCGGACTACTTCGCATAAGACAGCAGAACCTTTTTAACCAAGGGGAAAGTTGGCTTATACAAGGAGTAGTAATGCAACAAATTATTAATACTGCAACACCAAATATTCCAGATGGATTGGCAAGAATTGCTAATGGCAGGGACAATCTTCCTACCAATGAAGCAGCTTACGCCACAAGCACGGCGCCCCAGACTATACGAAAGCATCTTTGCTTACATGGTCACTTTCATGGCATCAAGCCAATAAGAATTGGTGGTCGGCTATATTTCAAAGTAACTGATTTAGCTCGACTTGTGCGAGGCGACCAATCATGAGTCTGCGCCTACAAGGGAAAATCATCCGCTTCCCACTCATGGAGTACGCAAAAGGTCTAAATTTAAATATTTCCGAAAGAGCCATATCTCCACTAAAGCTTCTTTGGCTAGCATTAGCGGACTTTCATAATGAAAAATCTGGTCAATGTAATCCTTCAATCAAAAAACTTGCAATGTGTATAGAAAAGTCTGAAAGCCAAACAACTGTATACATGGGAGTATTGAAAAGATTGGGTCTTGTTGTTGCCGCCAGGAATACTAAAGGCGGAAGATATACACCTCAATATGAATTACCAATGCCATACTATCCTCTAGATAAGGGGGCTAGCCCGCCTGAGGATGATGCCCCTCAAAAATGCTCAGAGACTACCCCCATTGTAGAAGTCAATCAGGGGTCTTATGTACAGGATGCTAGCCCCATTGACTGCAGGACACGAATCCTTATAGAAACCTTAGATGAACCCTTAATTAAATCCTTAGTTAATGAAAGAAATATTTCTATAAAAAATGAAGGGCTTGTAGGGATTGCTAAAAAATATGGTTTCCAATTCAAGCCAAATACACCAATCCATGAAGTAGAAACTTGGCTTCTAAAAGCAATTAAAGATTCAATACCGCACGGAATAAGCTATGGAAACCATTGAGCCATCAGAGATTATTGAGCACCCCTCCCCCCGCATAAACCTATCAACAGCTGAGGATATACGCAGGGAAATGGGGCGGGTATATCGAGAGGCACGCAACAAAATTTTGCCCACCAACGAAGCCACTAAATTAACCTATGTACTCACTCAAATACTCAGGGCTACCGAGGTATATATTCTGGAGCAACGCCTTGCTACGCTTGAATTAACGCATTCTAGAGGTGTTAAATGAGTCTAGCTTCTCGTATTGGGAGGCTGGAAGAAATCCTAAAGCCAAAAGTTGAGAAAGTTCATTTCTTTGGATGGAAGGATTGCGAATGGAAAATGGCTGAAGGATTGGTGCGCTATGAGAATGAATCTAAACAAGATTTCTTTAAGCGAGTTAAGGCGAAGACAGAAAAAAAGTGGGTTTGGTGTTGCTAGCACCAAACATCATTTCAAAAAATTACATAGCCTTTAAAATTTCTGATTTTTTGGCGTTGTAATCCTGCTGATTAATTAAACCTTTTTTTAGCAAGTCATTCAGCTCATTCATTCTATTCATTGAGTTCTGAGTTTTAACATCCCCACCTTTTTCAATGGTTACCTTTATTGGTGAAGGAGTGATTGATGTTTTGACTGCTGGTGTAAGACCAGAAATAGAATTCAGAATTCTCAAAAAGCCATCTTTTTGATTTGGAAAGTTATTGGAGGATGTCCAAATATTAATTAACACCACTTCATCGGAGCCATCAAAATAGGTCTGTAAATATGTGATGGATTGTTTCTGACCAGCTTTGAGGTTACCAGTTACTTCTGCTTGCCATGCAGGTAAACCATTGATAGTAGTTTGCAGAATATCTTTTATAGAAGCGTTATCTAAATTACTAACCTGGATGGATACTCTGGACTTTATATAAGCATCGACATCTGTAATAGATTCTTTTTTCGTGGAGAAAACCAATAATCCACTATCAATGGTTTTATTCATCTGATACATAGTGGCGCTGCTAGCCACCATGGTGGGACTTAGTTCTTTTTTATCCCAACCAGCAGGTAAATCTATCTTGGCATTAGTAGTTACGGCAGGTGCAAAACCACCAGAGCCAGCCGTCTGACCATCCGAAGGAGGGATAACCTTGTACCCCTTTCCTTCCATGCAACTCTTATAGACTTCTCTTTGCTTTGACTTATCCAACTCGAATGCTGCTGGGGCCCCAATAATTGTCATGCCCAATAAAAATGCACCCACTTGTCGCTCGGTAGATGAGGCAGCTAGCCTAGCCTTGTCCTTGCACTCAAGCGAATCTAATTGTTGCTCACTGGCTGTTTTAGGGGTTTGCGGTATTGCTGTACCAAGAGCAAAGGTTCCGCACCCAGATAGCATTACTGAGGCGCACAAGAGAACCAAAAGATTTTTTTTCATTTAATAGCTCCTATAGTGTCCGCAAAATTTCTGCCTTTTTGGCGTTGTACTCATCTGGCGTAATTAACCCCTTCTTCAGCAACATGTTTAAGTCATCCAACCGCTTAGCGGGATTTGGAGATTCATTCGCTGGCTTTGTTTGATTGGATGGTGTAATTGCTGCTCTGGCTGGTCCTGGCGCTGAGGTATCACCTATGGATTGGGTCTCGGTAATAACGCCTGGTGCAACCTGAGATGAAGGCGCAGCAGCTTGTGGCCCTGTTGGTAGCGCAGGAATTATATTTCCTTTAATCATCTCAATATTAAGTGTCGGGGGATATGAAAACCCTGCACCAGTTCCAGCGTCTACTGCATAACCAATCAATCCACCCGCAATAATGTTTCCCCAGACCGCGCCTTCATTTGCAGATTGAAAAGTGGCAGCCCCAGCATGTGTCTCCTCTTTCTTGCATGTGGCAGACAAATCTCCGTAGGCCTTTAAAATCATCACCGAACCTGGTGTATTTACATACCAAGTCCCTTTATCGTTTACCAGCGTGCAATATGCACCAGGCACAGGTTTTCCTTCATGTGTTGTTGTTACTGATATGGGCTGGTTTCTTGAGCCAGTAATAGAGGCGCATCCAGTGACCATGATGCTCATTAAAAGCATCAAATACAGGAAAATTTTATTCATCACCGCCCCAATTATTAATAACAAAATATGTAATTAACTATGCGCTACATATTGGGGAAATTTGAATTTAATTACAGGGATTCATTAACTTCGATTGCTCTAAATCAAAGAAGTGAGGGTAATCACTCTATAAAGGAGTTGAAATAGATTTTTGAGTGACCCTTAACGCTTACCTTGTACTTGGGAGCCCCTCAACCAGATGGCGGTCAGGATTTGGTCGGGATTTTCCCAATTTGGTCAGGAATTCTTGTATAAATGAGTTTGGTGCAGGAAATGGAATTTGCGACCATAAGCTTGTAAAGCTATGTATTTACTAGGTCTTTAGAAGTTCTAGAGATTTAGCCTTGTCCAGCTGATGAGAACGGACTAGCCTTAGAAGGGCGTTGCTCTATCCAGCTGAGCTATGGGCAGATAAATGCTGGATTTGAAGCTACTATCTAGAACTAAATAGAGTTGGTGGTCGGAGTACAAGGATTCGAACCTTGGACCCCCTGCT
>Ga0214236_1000759_pt1 | contig 9179 bp, 10 predicted proteins | sample TroBogypolimnion_11_FD_153074 | JGI IMG/M metagenome (GOLD analysis project Ga0214236, IMG submission 153074) | Freshwater microbial communities from Trout Bog Lake, WI - 28JUL2008 hypolimnion | ecosystem: Environmental > Aquatic > Freshwater > Lake > Hypolimnion/Profundal zone | place: Trout...
TAGAGGACATAATTGCCGGGCGATTGGCCTTCTACCTCCAGCAGGCGGATGCGTCTGAGCTCATCGTCCACATTCTCCAAGGCCATGGGATGGGCAAAGAGCAGCGGCTGCAGCCCGGAGGCATTCACCAGTTCCATACATTCATCAATGCGATACGTATGCACGCAGGGGTGCAGCAGGGCGTCGGCCAGCCCCGAGGCAGTTGGGGCTTCCGGGGAATTCTCCCTAAAGCGGCCCAGCCGCGAATCGGGCGCAGCCCTGGCCAACAGCCGCCGTATCACATCCATGTCCCGGATCTTCAGAAATCTGAGCGCCCTGCGGATGCGCTCCTCCTCACTCCTGGTATAACGGCTATAGACCATGATCCGGAGGATTCCGCCATCGGTAAGCCTCGCCGCAAGAGCCTTCAGGCCCTCAAGGGGATCCTCCAGATGATGCAGGACCCCGTAGGCATCGATCAGCCCGAAGCTGCCGTCCACAGCCTTCCGGTCGCAGAGATCAGCGGCCGTGAAGGAGACGGTATGCCGTCCGTGCAGCAGGCAATGCAGACGCGCCCGCCTCAGACTGCGCCGGGAGAGATCCAGAGCGGTGATGGGAATACGGGGATTGGCCACGGCAAAGGGATATGGCGAAAAGCTGCCGCAACCGGCAATCAGGATGCGCCTGGCCTCGGGCGGCGGCAGGCGGCCGTTGAACCGCGCCCAGAGGGCGTCAAGGTTCAGGGCATAGGTATCACAGGGACGGACCGAGGCCGCCAGAGGATAGGAGGGATAGGGATAGGTTTCATAATGATGGCGTACAGCTTCTGACATGGGGTAAAGGCAGTTCCACTAAGCGAATTCAAGGTCAAGCCCATTGGCCTTCAGGGCGATGCCCAAAAAAATGTTCCGCCTCCGCCAAAACAGATTTTCAATGAAAGTCTCGTTTTGATCTATGAAAGTCTCGTTTTGATGCTGGCCACGCAAAACTGAAATAACGAGCTTTCATGTTTCGCCCAGGGTGATCATTCCGGTCCGGCCCTGCTGATTAGAGAACACCCCATTTGCGCGTATACTCAACATTCAGGATATAGTCCTCCTTGCCGAAACCCTGATCGTTCAGCACTTTTTTGGCTTTCTCAAGATCAAAGGAGACGGTTTCCATCTGAAAGTGATCCTTTTTTTCCGTGATTGCCCAGTCAGCATGCGCTGCAAGCAAAATCTCCATCATCCTGGCAATACGCTCCAGCCTGATTTCCAGATACTCCTTCCATTCTCTTACCTTACCCGGATCTGTTTTTGGTGCAAGAAAGTTTTTGGAAAAAACAGTTGCGCTCTTCTTTAAACAGGAGGATCCGGAAAAATAAAAAAGGAAGAGTATCCTCTGAACGCAGGTTTCATTATCACTGTTCATGCATCATTTCTCAGATATCGGCATAATCATACCGGATGCTTGCTCTTCCAACCCCCAAAAGGCAACCTGAAACGGTTGCTTTTGGGGGAGAAAAGGCAATACGAGGGGCAAAGCAAACGCCGTCCGTTATTGAAAAGGAGAGCGTCTGCCTTGTCCGTGGGGGGGAAGCCTCCACAACACAGAGGCCCTCCCCTTTCCTCGATCATACAGCGTCTTATTTCACCAATTGCCAGAATTCGTTGAAAATAACGGTCGAGAAAATGAATCCCAGCGGCACATTGATTATTACGCCGGCTGTAAAGGCCAAAAATGGTTTCCAGCCGACCGAAGTCAGATCCCTGAAGCGGGTGGTCAGCCCGATGCAAAGAAAGGTAAAGATAAACGACCAATTTCTCAGGACAGTGATGGTGCCCAGGACATCAGCATTCACCGATGCTGCCGTTTTGGCATCGGATGAGGCGATTATCAGCGTAGTAAGAATTGAGGCCGCAAAGAAACCGATGACAAATTTCGGAAAGCGGTACCAGATTTCGCTGGCGTGCGGTTTTTGTCCGCCTTCGCCCTTCTCCCATTGCGTAACCGAAATCAGCGCCATGATAAAACACCAGATTCCGATAAACATATCGCGCCCGACCACCTTCATCAGGGTAAAAGTATGGATGGCCTGTTCGCTGATTGAGGCGGCAGCAGCCATGCCTGCGGCATCGGCAAACTCGGAGGTGCCGATCCAGGCGCCGCCGGGGCCATCCGCAATGCCAAGAGCCCTGATAACAAAGGGCAGGAAGATAACCATGACGATGGCCCACACAACCACCAGGGATATCGACACGGAAACATGTTTTTTATCCGCCTTTACCGCACTGCCGATGGCGATCGAGCCCGAGACCCCGCAAATCGAGCCACCGGCCGCCAGTGTTGTCGCGAAGCGCTTATCCAGCTTCAACACCTTTGTGCCGACAAAATAAATCGTTGCAAAAGTTGTGACTGCAATGATTGTGGCCTGGGTAAAGGCCATGGGACCGGCCTGCATGATTTTGGTGAAAGGCAGGGTGGCGCCCAGAAGCACGATGCCTGTTTTGACGTAAAACTCCGTTCTCAGGGAGGTGTCGAACCATTTGGGCAGCTTGAAAAGATTCGTGACCACCATGCCGAGAATAAGGGCCCAAAGCGGAGACTCCAAGTTGTAATGATTGGAAAACCTACTGGTACCCAGGATATAGATAAAAATACTGGCAGCAAAAAGTATGGTGAAACCCAGGATAAACTCGCCTAAATCGTGCCCCAGAATCTTGACGGCAATAGCGAATATGACCGTGAAAACAAACCAGAGGAGGAGCAGATTAACAGCATTGGCACTGAGATGGTCCGTGATCTTGCTGAAGTCCTTCCAATTACCAGGAAAACTGACCGCAATTGATTTTAGAAAACCGGATCCCGCATACCAGAATATAAGAGCCGCAAGAACCAGACCAAATCCAATCCAAACCGCCCAATAGTCCTCCTTTTTCCAAAGATCCGATAAACCGCCCGATGATCCTGTTTTTTTTAGAGTATTTGTATTTTCGCTCATTCTTCAATGCCTCCTTTTTGAACACTGCAGGGTTGACTTCCCTCAACCAAAATTATCTATGCATTCTGAATACTTGTATACTTCTTCTCCTCACTGCCCTGTGATTCTTCTCTTGCCCTTCCTCAAGGCTGCAAGACAGCATACATCCCGCTCTGTTTTGTTGATAAACCTGACAAAATAAAGAAAAGAGGGCAATGTCCCTTTTATGGTAAAACATCAAATGTTTTCTATAACTTATATTTTTTCAATATAAAAGTCAACTTTTTATTTCGAGCCGCCCCCGCAGGGAAATGCATCTCTCCATACCTGAAACAGGCTGGAATAATTTACTTTTTTTAAATAGCGAAAGAGACGGAGAACTGAGAGGAGAGGAAAGGAGCACGACGGAAGCGTGCTCCTTCAATGCATCAGGTGCCTGGAGGAGATCAGGCGACTTTTACGTAGAGATTTTTCTTTGCGCCGCAGACCGGGCATTTTTCCGGAGCATTGCCCAGTTCGATATGACCGCAGACCGGACAGAGATAGAATTCGGTTACGGCCAGATCTTTGCCCGCTTTGGCAGCCTCAATGGCAAGTGCATACAATTGGGCATGAACAGCCTCCGCCTTCACGGCAAACCCGAACATGGTCTTCCCTTTATGTCCTTCGGTTTTTGCCTGTTCGACCATAGGCGGATACATCTTCGTGAACTCGAAGGTCTCCCCGTCGATGGCTGCCTGCAGATTTTCAACTGTCGACCCAACATGCTCAAGGGCTTTCAAATGACCTTCAGCATGGATCCTTTCGGCCTCTGCCGTTGTCCGGAAAAGTTTGGCGATATTGGTCAGTCCTTCCTTTTCGGCTATCTTGGCAAAAGCTCTGTATTTCTGGTTGGCCTGGCTCTCGCCTGCGAAGGCTTCTTGCAGATTTTCGGCTGTGGATGGCATAGTCTTCTCCTGTATGGTATGGGGTAAAGGGATAAAATTGCACGCCTGTACGCGTGAAACTGCTCACAACGATTGCTCAAGCTTAAACTCGTATATTTTTCACGACAATGACTCCTATTATTATCACATTTTTTCGATCCGCAACAGGCAATGTTCAACAAGGCAGAAATCATTTTTCCTCAAAGATCATTTCGCAACAAAATCGCGCCCTGCTGTTCTGTGACTTCCTGGCGATTTGCCCTGTTCTTCCTGCTGCCTTTACAGAAATGGTTCTTGCCCTGAAACGATAATTATGCTTTCCTACAGCCAACTCCGGGCAGGTTGCATGTGCACCCAGGATTTGCCCTATCCGAGGGAGGAACCTCGCCAGGATGATGCCCCTTTCTTGAGAAAAAACCATACCAACAGCGATGGAAGAGACCTTCATCACCCTAATTCCGAAATTGACCGATGCAGCACTTCGGGATTACATCGAAAATCCTCAAAAATACAGGGTTGAAGCTGTTGAGCTCGCCATACAAGAGCTTGCAGGACGCGGCTACACACTCTCCGAGGAAGAACTTCGGGCAATTCAATACCGGTCGCAGCAGCAGAATACCCGATTAACCGTCCCCTCCGGCTCCATGAGGCCTCCACACAAGATTCTGCATCCGGGACATCTCCGGCTGGCGGCTCTTTTTATTGCGGTTGCCGGATCAGCAGGCTCCATCATACTCTATCTTGCGGCCGACCCTGCCCCTCCGCCTCCGCTCGGCTATGACCCCCTGACCATGAAAACCACTCTGCGCGAGATGCAGGTCTACGGAGGAATGGCAAATGTTCTGGCAACACAGATCAGGCAATGGTTTGCAAGTCTGTGGCATGGCAAACTGCTCGCCTTTCCTCTGGGCCTTCTCTCTCTGTCTGCGGCCTTACTGCTCTGGCGAATCAGTACGGCGGCGTCCCAAACCGGCCCCGATCAACCGCCAGGGGGGGACGCCGACCTCTCCAAATAATGCGTTACCCCTGCATCATCTCTCAGTATCCCTGCATCCTGCTTCTTTCCTCCCCCTGCTCCTCACAAATTTCTCTTTTATGAAAGCGCCCGCCGTTAAAAGTTAGGTATCCCTAATACTATTTGTAATAATTTCTAAGAATTATTCTCAAACAGTGTTGACTTTGACTATTTTTTCTGCTTGACTAATAAAGATGCAAGATTTCATCAATGAGACAGAGAGTGGATACTTCACGAGAGGAGCAACGCTCGGTTACCATGTCTTTTGGGGGAATTGAAGCATAAAACAGCAACTTTGTGGGGTATGCCCCCAATTTATCAACAATCAACGTTGACGAGTATCAGGAATGCGAAAAATCGTATTCACCGTATCCCCCCCCGCCGAGCAGATTTCCTTTTTCATCCGTCTCATTCAAGCTGGAGTATTTTTTCTTCTGTTTCTTCAGATTGTTACCCAGCCCCAGGCTCTTGCCAAGTCCGGGACACTGCCGGAGGATACTCTGCCGCCGGCTGGCGTTTCTCCCCTGCCATCAGCCTATGGGAAAATTATCTACAGTTACAATGAAAACAGCCCGAAAAAGCTTTATATTGTAGCTATAAGTCATCGTAATTCCACTGACTGCACCAATGGAACCAATACAGCAAAAACTCAGTTGGAGGTGTATCGAATCGGCGAGTGGCTGAAGCAGAACCGGCAGCTTGATATTCTATTGCCGGAAGGGTTTTTCACCCCCTCAGGCGACCTCAAGGGTTCTCCTCTTGCTCAAGAGAAACCAGCTCCGGACAACAACGCCCTTGAAAAACAGCTGGGTGACAACTCACGCTATGTGAATGCGGAAATGCTGTTGATGAAGCAATTTCAGATACCGGCAGGCCAGATTGAGGACCTGCATCTTTATAACGCAGTACTGACCAGAATGCTGCAGTTAGAGGACAATACCGCAGATCCTGGAACCTGTCTTTCACTGAAGGCTGAAATCAGCTCTTTACAAGAGAAACGTACGGCAGCACTCCTGCAGAAAATTCCGGCGGCAATCGAAGAAGAATTCCGCAATGGCAACATCAGCAATGAAAATGCCATGTTTACTATAGGCCTGAACCACATTGGAACCATTATCAACTCCCTTGAAAACAATAGAGCCCAGATCCAGTCTCCTCCCTCCCCTTCGGCTGCGCAGAATGACTATACGGCAGAACTGAACCTGTTAAAAGAGGGGTTCGGTATCATCGTTATTATCCCCAACACCCTGATCCACGACCAGCAAGCCTTGGAAATGACGCATCTCACGAGTAAAATTTAAGGGTGCCCTGACAAGGTGGAATTTTGGTTCAAGATCAAGGCAGCAGACTTTCAATTGAGCCGTTTTTCCCGATTTCATCAAACCAAGGGGCGACCTCAGGAACATTCGGGGCAGAGCCCGAAAAACTCCAGATGATGACCTTCAACGGCAAAGCCGGTCTGCTTGGCTATAAGCTTCTCGAGAACAGAGAGATCGCAGTCGCTGCATTCTACGGCTCTCGAGCAGGATCTGCAGACAAGCATATGGGAATGTCCGGGTCTTGAAGCAACAAACCTATGTTCGCCGCTCTGATCATGAACTTTTTTCAGATAGCCTAGAGTAAGCAAGGCCCTGATTGTCCTATAGACGGTGGCCTGACCGATGGTTTGCAATGCCAGAACCGCCGCAGCCTGGGCAATGGTGAAACCGGCGGGATTTCCCTCAAAAACCCTCCAGACCGCCTCCCGCTGCGGGGTAAAACGCAGCCCTGTTTTATTAAACTGCACCTTAAGCTCTTCCTGGGGTATCATCTCTGCAGTATTCACAATTGATAGAATTTTTCATTAAGGCCATCTCCGACCTGCACTGAATCCGGGATAATTTATAAATATTCAATTTTCCATCGAGATCTTATTTAACAAATTAAATATTTCTGCTATATTATCTCTTGAAATATTCGCAGCCGATATTTATGATAATACCAGCCAAACGATAACATTTATCATTTAAAGAATGCAATGGGGATCTGGCCGGACTTGAAAAAAAATTCTGCCGAAAAAAACCGCAGGCTCTCGCCTCTGGGCTGGAGCATCGGCGCCCGTCTAATCTGGGCTGCCGGCGCCTCGGGAGTTCTCTGGCTGGCCGTCGCCTGGGCCCTGGGACGGGGATAAGACCGATGCATCAGATCACTCTCAATAATCTCACCCTCGGCTATGAACAGCATCCCGCCATTCACCACCTGACGGGTGTTTTCAAGGCCGGCTCCATGACCGCCATAGTCGGCCCCAACGGTTCTGGAAAAAGCACGCTGCTCAAAGGGATCACCGGTTCGCTGCCTCCGCTGGGGGGCAGTATCGACAGGGGCTCGTTGAAGACAAACCAGATTGCCTATCTGCCCCAGTTGATGGAGATTGATAGAAATTTCCCCATCTCCGTCCTCGATGTGGTTATCCTGGGGCTCTGGCGCAGCATCGGCATGTTCGGCGGCATGAAAAAAGCGCTCTGGAAAAAGACGGACGAGGCGCTGCAGACGGTGGGCCTCGCCGGTTTCGAATCACGCCCTATAAGCGATCTGTCAGGCGGCCAGTTTCAACGGGTGATGTTTGCCCGCATGCTCCTTCAGGAATCTCCGGTGGTGGTCCTTGACGAGCCCTTTACCTCTATCGACAGCCAGACGACCCTGGATCTCTTTGAGGTTATCAAGCGTTGGCATGCCGAGAACCGGACTATCATCGCGGTTCTGCACGACTTCAATCAGGTGCGGGCCTACTTCCCGCAGACCCTGCTGCTGGCGCGGGAACTGATAGGATGGGGGGAAACGGAGAGAATCCTTGTCGACGAAAACCTGCAGCGCTCCCGCAGGATGTCCGAGGCCTGGGACGAATCGGCCCCTATCTGCCTGGAGGACGGGGAATGATGCATCTTTACGACATCTTTTTCAGCCCCTTTACCGAATTCATCTTCATGCGCCATGCCCTGGTGGCCTGCTTCGCCCTGGCCATCGGCTGCGCCCCTGTGGGAATGTTGCTCATCCTGCGGCGCATGAGCCTGATGGGTGACGCCCTCTCCCATGCCGTCCTGCCCGGCGCGGCACTGGGCTATCTGGCCTCAGGCCTCTCCCTGTATGCGATGACCATCGGCGGAATTATCGTCGGCCTGACGGTGGCTCTGCTTGCCGGGGCTGTGGCGCGGGTCACCGCGCTGCGGGAGGACGCCAGTTTTGCAGCACTCTACCTGATCTCCCTGGCGCTGGGAGTCCTGATCATCTCCATGCGGGGCTCAAGCGTTGATCTCATCCATGTGCTCTTCGGCACCATCCTGGCCGTGGACAACCCTGCCCTCATTCTGGTGGCCTCCATCACGACCGTGACCCTTTTTTCCATGGCATTGATTTACAGACCGCTCATCGTCGAGTGTTTCGATCCCGGCTATCTCCGGTCTATAGGCGGATACGGCGCCGCCATGCATTTCATCTTTCTGGTTCTGGTGGTGCTTAATCTTGTTGCAGGTTTCACAGCCCTCGGCACCCTGATGGCAGTGGGCATGCTGATGCTGCCAGCCGCATCCGGGAATTTCTGGGCAAAACAGTTCTGGTCGGCGTCGCTGGCTGCAGCCATCATCGCCATGGTATCGAGCTATGCCGGTCTGCTGTTCTCTTTTTACATGAATTTTCCCTCCGGCCCATCGATCATCCTTACTTCCGGAATTTTCTATGTATTTTCAGTTGTTTTTGGCAAACATGGCAGTCTTTTCAGCCGCCACAAGGCGGGTCGGCATCTTACAGGTTAACCCTGCATGGGGAGAAATCCTATGATACTGTTCAAAAGAATTTTTCTTGTTGTCCTGGCCCTGCTGATGATGAGCAGTCCGGCCAAAGCCGAGAAACAGATCAAGATCGTCACCAGCTTCAGCGTACTCGGAGACATAGTCAGGAATATCGGTGGTGACAGGGTCAGTGTGACGATTCTGGTCGGTCCCGACGGCGATGTCCACACCTATGAGCCCACACCTGCGTCCGCCAGAGCGGTCAACGAGGCAGACCTGGTGATCGTCAACGGACTCGGCCTTGAAGGCTGGATGGACCGCCTGATAAAGGCTTCCGGCTATAAAGGACCGATCGTGGTGGCAAGCACCGGAGTTACCCCCCGGAAAATGAAGGATGAGGAGAAAGGCGGCCGGATCGTGACCGATCCCCATGCCTGGCAGGATCTCGACAATGGCATGATCTATGTCGACAATATCGCAAAGGCGCTTGCCTCTGCCGATCCGGAGGGCGCAGCGGCCTATGGGACCCAGGC
>Ga0214236_1000784_pt1 | contig 8892 bp, 9 predicted proteins | sample TroBogypolimnion_11_FD_153074 | JGI IMG/M metagenome (GOLD analysis project Ga0214236, IMG submission 153074) | Freshwater microbial communities from Trout Bog Lake, WI - 28JUL2008 hypolimnion | ecosystem: Environmental > Aquatic > Freshwater > Lake > Hypolimnion/Profundal zone | place: Trout Bog...
GACGCGATTGAGCGAGATGCTTCCTTTTAATTCGTTCTCGGTAAGAGTTCGCACAATCTGAAGTCCCAGATTCGATGACTTCTCCCAATCAAAGCCGGTTGGTAGTCCCACGCCATTGTCGATGACTTTGATCGTATACGTGGACTCGGTGCGACTGACTTCTACGCGAACCACATCCCCGCTTTCGGCAAGGCCATGTTCGAGCGCGTTGTGAATCAGTTCTGTCACCACGAGCGCAAGCGGAGTTGCGACTTGCGAATCCAATATTCCAAATTCACCAATTTTTGCTGGAGTGATTGGCCGTGGGCTGAGTTCGATCGCGTTATGAACAATGCGATCGTAGACCTCATCGAAGAGAACTGATTCGGCAGAACTTGTCGATAACGTTTCATGCACAATCGCAATCGATGCCACGCGCCTGACCGCTTCAGCTAGGGCCGCACTCGCAATGGGATCTTCAACTCGGCGAGATTGCAGGCGAAGCAACGCAGATACGGTCTGTAAATTATTCTTCACACGATGGTGAATTTCGCGAATTGTTGCATCTTTAGATACCAATGCGCGATCTCGACGGCGCAACTCTGTTACATCGTGGACCAAGACGATCGAACCAATACGATCACCACCTTCGATAAGTGGGATGACTAATAGATCTGCTATTCCATTTCCATTATCGAAATCGGCGCGGCGCAGTGTCTTTCCGCTCAGAACCGAAGTCCAACTTTCATCACTCGCGGTTGATTGGTTGCGTTGGAGTGAATCAAATATTGAACCAAGTTGTGAACCCTCGAGTTCGTTATCCCAACCCAAACGACTAATTGCAGAACGAGCATTGGGGCTGGCATAGGTAACCGAACCAACGAGATCAAGGCGTACCAACCCATCTCCCACACGTGGAGCAAATTCAGCTTGATAAATACTGTCTTGAATAGGGAAAGTTCCTTCAGCAACCATGCGATAAATCTTGTGGGCAATCTCTCGATAGTTTATTTCTAGCGGAGACCCAGAGCGCATAGCTACTGCATTACGGTGACGCGAAATAACGGCGATGGTCCGCCCGTTGAAATGAACAGGAACGGTCTCCTCTTTAATCAAGGTCTCACCGAGCATTTCGGGTTCTGAATCACGGATAATTGATCCGGTAGAAAGTGATTGGTCGATGCGAGAGTTCTTGCCCCAGGTTAACTCCTGGCCGATGACATCTTGAGCAAAGACGGTGGGTGCAGTGGTGGGGCGGATATGCGCAATCGCAATGTGACCTTCGGGCCAACTCAAGTAATCCTTACGCTTTGGCACCCAGAGAATGAGGTCCGAAAAGGAGAGGTCAGCGAGCAATTGCCACTCGGAGATTAATTCCGAGAGACGTTCGCGATCCTTGACCGACAGAGCGGTATGCGAATAAGCAAGATCGCTGCGCGAGCTAATCGCCAATATTCGCACCCATCTACTTGTGAAATCCGCTAACCCAGCGAGGTCGCAATCTTAGCAATCTCCTTACGCTTTGGATTTCCCAGCTTGAAAGATCCGAGGACTCCGGTTGGCGATGATGGTTCCAACTGGCTCTCGCGCAGGATGTGGCGGTTCTCGCCCATGGTGAGCGTCAGGAACTTGCTCTCCCACTCGCGCAACTCGCGTGAATGGCCTGTCAACACACAGATATATGAAACCGGTAATCGCTTTACAAGCAAGGGATACTCGCGGAGAAATTGTGCGAGCTCTGCCATGCTCCCTGGGGTTGATTTACATAAATAGACCACATGCGTTGCGCGGTCGAGAGCATTGTTAACTAGAGATCCATGCCATCTGCGATCGGTTACTGCTTCGGCTAACCCAGGCAAAGTTCCTAAATCAACTACTGTGATCTCATCGCCCTCTGGAATCTGCGTTGGGCGCTTCTCTCGATCCAAAGGCAGAATCTCAACGCGATTGCGTTCTGTCAAAGTCCGCTGCCCCAAAAGCCCATGAGAGCGAATATCGGCATCGATAAAGAGAATTGGCCCTTGCTCTGCTAACTGCTGTGCCAACGCCATTGCAAATCGGGTACGCCCCGGCGCACCAGTGCTACCGGTAATTGCGATGACCTTTCGCTCTCGCCTGCGCTCTGCCGATTCTCGGTTAATCCGCTTGATTGTCGAAGTGGACGAAATTGGCAGATCTGGCGGAGCTACTTCAGAGTGCAACATCGGCGCACGAAGTTTGCCGCGAATCGCTACCATGATTTCATGTGAGTTAAAGGGAATAGAGTCCAACGCGATAAAAGTAACTGTGGGTGAAGCGAACTCGGTCAAGAGTTCTTCGCCAAAACCCGAGAAGCTGGTTTGATAAACAACCACTGTGCGAAGTTCCGCGCCACGCTCGCGCATAAAATCGCTGAGCGATTGTGAATCCAAAGCCCTATGAATGATGCTCCACCCTTGTGAGAAGAGAAGTTGGGCTACAAAATCTTCGCTTTCGGCATCTGGGATTGCTGTAACTACTTCAAGTTGCGGAATTTCAGATCGGGTCACGAGCAAGCACCAACCTTCCTTGTGATTCCGCCGTAATAATGATGGCCGCGACAGTGGCGCTCGCCGAAACACTTACTGCAACGCTGCCGCCCAGCGCCCGAGACTTCTGATCAATATTTTGAATTGTTACACGATGTGCCACCACTGCAGGTAGCTCCGTCTGATCCTTTGGAATCACATAGATATCCACCAGATCGCCTACGGCCAGATCTAGCGGCAGATCATCAACGGCTACGCCGATTGGTAGATAAGTAGCAGTGGGATTGCTCTGCCCGTGGTCGACATCTGTAACAGCCACCAGGTCCCCAACAGGAAGCGATCGCGTCGCATACTGCCCAATCACAGCATCTGGGGCACCCAGAAAATGCGCTGAATCCGCCGCGAGGTTCCCTTTAATCAATTCGATTTCATTCGCCGTGATCTTGGTACCTGTGGGAATCGCCGAAGTCACCATCCATACAGAGCCGCTCGGGCTGGTGTTGAGCAATATAGAAATCGCTAAGAGCGAAAGCATTAAGGCGCCGCCTGCCAAGATCCGACGAAAATTGCGCTGAAAAAACTTCTGTAGATCATCCATGGGAGATGAATACTCAATCCCCTGGGCTCGTGCATTTCTCTATCCACAGGCATAAGCCTCAATATCTTCCAGATAAGGGTGCCACCCCTCTCGACTTTGGTAGGTACTGCGATGCCCAGAGGAGATGATTAGACAGTAAATCTAAAGGGATAAACAAGTAAAAGGGGCTGAAGTGATTTCGATAGTCAAGGTTGGAACCCTAGCTTCGTTCTTACAAGATGGAGATCAATCACTTGATGCCATTGCCCGCTTTCTTGTTTTGGATACCTTTGTCGAATTAAATCCAACGGGTATATCCCTCGGTTTGCTGAGGGCAAATGGCTATCTGGAGATGCTCGCAGGTTTTGGTTATGACCCACGTGCGCTACAGGGTCATTCGGCAATCCCGATGCGTGGAGATACACCTATGACGAAGGCCATTAGATATAACCGATTAGTCGAATTAAATAATGATGATAGTTTCGTCATGGCTCATTCCAATTTTGCTCATTTAATGTTTCCGCAAGGTTTTGCGGCGGCGGTGGCATTCCCAATTCACTCAGTGGGATCGGGCATCCTATTTATGGAGAAAAAGTTCAGGCTGACGGCTGAAATTCGTGCTGTCATCACTACTGTGGGTTCAATAGTCGCACTCGAGATCGCAAAGCGCCAGGATATTGCACCCGCATTCGATGGCTTAGAAACCGCTTTTAGTGCGGACACTTCAAGCTTGACTACCCGTGAACAAGTGATCTTGGGGCTGATTATTACCGGCTCCACTAATATCCAGATAGCTAACGAAATTGGATACAGCCAATCTTTGGTGCGCCAAGAAACAATTGCAATTTATAACTTGCTGGGTGTGAGTGGTCGCAAAGAAATCCTAGAGAGAGTCAGCGAACATCCGGATATATTTGCAAACGCTATGGGTATGCGTCTAACTACGGCCAGACCTTAAGGATCTTGCACTAAATTCATCCTTTCGGATGATCCCCAAGTTACTTGGTTCTGCCACTTTTGCGCGATGAACGCAGAACAATTAGAAGTTATCGATGAAGCACCACGGATCGTAAGATTTCCTAGGCCGGGGTTCCTCGAGGCCTCGGTCGATGCCAAGGTCGCACCCACCCTGCAACTTGTGGTGGCCGACCCAGTAGAAAATGGCATATCAAAGCGCAAGCTGTTTCTAGTACCAACTCCACAGCACCTAGAAGGTGAAGATGTGGATCGAGAATATTTGCCGAAGCCTTCGGCATTGGATGAACTTCCACCTCTGCAAGAAACGGTAAGTCGGTATGTTTTAGGCGTGGTTGAAGTCTGGGGCGGGCGCCGGCAACCGATGCAATTGGCTCGCCTTTCCCACCGTTTGGTCTATGCCAAGATTTTAACCTTGGCTGGTAATCAACGCGAAATTCCCAAGATTCGCCGGGTCTATATCAATGAGCCGATCGAAGGTGTGGCGGAAACTACGGTCACGCTGCGTTTTGATGATCGGGTACGTTCTCTGGTCTTGCGCTTTGAAGGTGTTGATAAACGCTGGCTTTGCACTGAATTCGCGCTGATTTAATTAAATTCTTGCTGCGCCGCTTCTAACCCTTTTTCGATTAAGCGCTCAACTGCTTGCGCACCCCGTGCAATAAAGTCGTCGAGCTCTTTCTTCTCCGTGGTGGAAAAAGGTTTTAGCACAAAGTCAGCTGGATCTTGCGGGCCTGCCGGTCGACCGATGCCCATCCGCACTCGGAAATAACCAGGGCCGCTGAAATGAGTTGTGATGTCCTTGAGTCCATTGTGGCCATTGTCGCCACCACCTTGCTTGATGCGGATGGTGTTAAAAGGAATATCGAGTTCATCGTGAATAACAATGACCTGGCTCGAATCCACTTTGTAGAAATCAGCCAGAGCCTTGATAGGAGCACCTGACTCGTTCATGAAGATCTTGGATTTTGCAATTGTGACCGGGATCTGGCCGAGATGAATATCGGCGACTTCGCTGCGGGATTTATGAGAAGCAAATTTTGAATTATTCGCTAAGTAGTTGGCAACCATCTGCCCTATGTTGTGGCGAGTTTTGGCATATTGATCGCCGGGGTTTCCGAGTCCGAAAACCAGCCAGCGATCAGCCATAGTACGAAGTTAAGTCGTTACTTATTCTTTTGGAGCAGCGGCAGCTGGTGCAGCCTCTGTCGCGGCAGCAGGTGCAGCTACTTCTTCAACAGCGGTTGAACGCTCTGATAGGTGAACTACAACCATCTCTGGATCAGAGATTAGCGTGGTGCCAGAAGGCAGCTTTACATCTCCTGCGGTCTTGCTGGTGCCAGCAGGCATTCCAGTGAGATCGAGAACCAAGAATGCTGGGATCGATGTGGCTTCTGCTTCAACTTCAATGGTGTTGTTAACATGCTCGAGGATTCCATCTTTATCGAATTGACCTTCGGTGTGAACTGGAACTTCAACAGTTACCTTTTCGCCCTTGCGGACGATGAGAAGATCGACATGCTCGAAGATGCCTGAAAGTGGATTCTTGGAGACTGACTTTGGAAGAACGAGCTCTGACTTGCCATCAAAGGTGACATTAAGAAGAACGTTAGAAGATTTAAGAGCCGTTGCGAGCTCACGTGATGGGAGCGCAACGTGCTGGGGAACTGCATTGTGACCATAGATAACGGCAGGAACTAAACCAGCCTTACGATCGCGGCGTGATGCACCCTTACCAAAGTTGGTGCGCTTGCTACCGTTGATTTGAATCTCGGCCATTTGTTACTCCCTTATAGTGAACGGACACAACACGTTCCAAGAGAGAACCCGTCGATTACGGATATTTCTATCCCTCGCCGGAACGAAGACCTTAGATTAGCGAATCAGGGGCCTTATTAACAAATTGCCCTAAAAAACCCTTATAAACGCCCTTATGAAAGACCATCGAAGAGGCTGGTAACTGACCCATCTTCAAAGACTTCGCGGATCGCTCGTCCGAGCAATGGTGCAATCGAAAGAACCGTCAACTTATCGAAGCGGGACTCTTCGGGAATCGGGAGCGTATTAGTTACGACCACTTCGCTGACTCGCGAATTCTTGAGGCGCTCAACAGCTGGCCCGGATAGAACAGCATGAGTAGCAGCAACAATTACTTCCTTGGCGCCATCATCAAATAGCGCATCTACAGCTTTGGTGATTGTTCCCGCGGTATCGATCATGTCATCGATAACTACGCAGGTCTGCCCCTTTACATCACCGACGACGCGGCCAGTAACAGATTCATTAGGAATACGAGGATCACGCGTCTTGTGAATGAAAGCTATAGGTGCGCCACCGAGCATGTCAGACCAACGCTCTGCGACGCGTACTCGACCAGAGTCTGGTGAGACAATTGTCAAACGTGAACGATCTACTTTGCTACCAACGTAATTTGTGAGTAGTGGAAGTGCGAAGAGGTGATCCACTGGGCCATCAAAGAATCCTTGGATCTGCGAGGTGTGCAGATCAACAACCATCAGGCGGTCTGCTCCAGCGGTCTTAAAGAGATCGGCCATCAGTCGAGCAGAGATTGGCTCGCGTCCGCGATGCTTCTTATCTTGACGGGCGTATCCATAGAAAGGAGCGACGACGGTGATGCGCTTTGCAGATGCACGCTTGAGCGCGTCCACCATGATCAACTGCTCCATGATCTGCTTATTAACCGGGCTAGCGTGGCTTTGAATAACGAAGGCATCAGAACCGCGGACAGATTCTTCAAAGCGAACGAAAATTTCTCCATTGGCAAAGTCATAGGCCGATGTTGGAGTGATAGGTATACCAAGTTCAGCGGCGACATCTTCAGCTAACTCGGGGTAACCACGTCCAGTAAAAATTCGTAGACGCTTTTCCGAGCTCAGTCGAAGTTCGCTCATGCTTCCCCCTATACCTTGGAGGGGCCATCGGCGGCCCCGGCTTTTCTGGCAGATTCTGCTGACTTTGTCCCAGCGCGTTTACGTAGGACCCACCCTAAGACATTTCGCTGCTTTGCTCTAGCAACTGCGATGGAACCGGCGGGCACGTCGTCTGTGATGACCGATCCTGCGGCTGTATAGGCGCCATCCCCCACCGTTACCGGGGCCACGAGCATGGTGTCGCTTCCAATTCGAACATCATTACCGATGGTGGTCTGGTGCTTATCCACGCCGTCGTAGTTAACAAAGATAGTGGCCGCTCCGATATTCGTGCCAGAGCCAATAGTGGCATCCCCTACATAGGAGAGGTGAGGGACTTTGGAACCAACCCCGACCGAAGAATTCTTAATTTCAACGTAAGCCCCAACCTTTGCAGAGGCGGCTAGTACCGTGCCTGGGCGGATAAATGAGAAGGGCCCGACGCTCGCGCCCGCACCGACTTCAGATTGGGCGACCCGAGATTCGATAACGCTAGCACCGACCCCAACGATCACGCTCTCGAGAGTAGTACGCGGTCCAATAATGGCGCCGCTGGCGATCTTGGTGGCGCCAGAGATGGCACTTCCAGGATAGATAGTTACATCGTTTTCAATGTCAACGCTGAGATCAATCCAGGTAGTTGTGGGATCAACGATGGTTACACCATTTCGCATATGCGAATCATTGATTCGATCGCGCATAATCGCGGCGCATTCGGCTAATTGAGAACGATCATTGATGCCCAGGGTCTCGGTGTAATCATTCGAACGAATCGCGATCACGCTCTGGTTGGCGCTTTTTATCAGTTCGATAACATCGGTGAGGTAGAGCTCGCCTTGCGAATTGCCACTCTTTAAACCTGTGAGCGCAGAACGCAAGGCCGCGATATCGAATAGGTAAACTCCGGTATTGATTTCGTCGATCTCTTTTTCCAGAGGATTAGCATCGCGCTCTTCAACAATCTTGGTGAGGTTACCTTCATCATCGCGAACTATGCGGCCATAACCAAAGGGCTCTGGGGTAAAAGCGGTGAGAACAGATGCATCGGCATGCAACCCAACGTGCGCATCGAAGAACTCTTGCAAGGTCACTGCAGTCAGCAGAGGCGTATCACCTGCGAGGACCAAGACGGCACCGATATGCGGTGCGCTATTCATTGCCAGTTGAACGGCGTGACCAGTTCCGTTGCGCTTTTCCTGAACGACGAAGGTTGCCTCAGGGAAGGTCGCACTCACGCGGGCTTCGACGAGTTCGCGGGCAGCTCCCACTACAAGGCGTACCTCTTTTGCATTTAAGGGTGCAGTTGCATGAAGAACATGCTCAACCAGGGAGCGCCCAGCAATCTCGTGGAGAACTTTGGGGAGCTTAGATTTCATCCGAGTGCCTTCACCGGCGGCGAGAATAATCGTGAGGTCGAGCTGCTTCATTGCTCTCCCCCTTCTTTACTCGGCGGCGTCTGTATGGCTCCGCCACCCTTTTGGTCGGGTGGCTTTGCTTTGCTCCGCCACCAGGTATCGATCCTGGACCCTGGGCTTCAAAGGCCCATGTGCTAGCCACTACACAATGGCGGAACCTGAATTGTCCCTTATTAAAGCCATTGCGACAAATACACCAGTTTTTTAGGACCTTTAAAGAGTTTCGATAACCCGCGCCCCGTGCGTCGGACCCGTTGCCCGAATTACCCCGGCGACCACTCCGCTGGCACTAAGAGCCACCGTCAGGTCTAGCGCGCGCTCTTCATCAGCCACTAAGAAAGCAACGGTTGGACCACTTCCAGAGACGATCGCCCCAAGAGCCGCATAATCATTCCCAACGTCTAGCACTAAGCGCAGCGCAGGGCGCAGTGAGCAGGCCGCCGATTGCAGGTCATTTGCAAGCGACTTTCCAACCATGAGCGAATCTCCGGCACGAAGAGCCTGCAGAA
>Ga0214236_1000796_pt1 | contig 8830 bp, 10 predicted proteins | sample TroBogypolimnion_11_FD_153074 | JGI IMG/M metagenome (GOLD analysis project Ga0214236, IMG submission 153074) | Freshwater microbial communities from Trout Bog Lake, WI - 28JUL2008 hypolimnion | ecosystem: Environmental > Aquatic > Freshwater > Lake > Hypolimnion/Profundal zone | place: Trout...
GCTGCTCAAAGGATATAAAGATCATTGGATGACTGCGTGTCTTTCCGGCCAAGCTATAACGGAGAGAATGGGGAAGAAATATTTTCTTTCAAAAAAGTTCCTCTTTTTGCTTGGGTTTTTACATAACGGTGCTGAGCGCTGCCGGACTCCTGCGGCGCTGGAATACAAAAACCAGCACCAAAGGAACAGGCTTTGTACAGCCATTAAAGGCGCATGAGCACTGGCATATTGATGTGTCTTACATCAACATATGTGGTACTTTCTATTACCTGTGCAGCCTCCTTGATGGGTTCAGCCGTTACATCGTTAATTGTGAACTGCGCGAAGCAATGAAGGAAAAGGATGTAGAAATTATTTTGCATCGTGCCCATGAGAAATTTCCGGAGAAAAAACCGCGGATCATTTCCGATAATGGTCCTCAATTCATAGCCAAAGACTTTAAGGCCTATATCCGGCTTATCGGTATGAGCCATGTACGTACATCCCCGTTTTACCCACAGAGCAATGGGAAGCTGGAGCGCTATCACAAGACCATTAAAAGTGAATGTATTCGTCCAAAGGTAGTTCTCTCAGTGGAAGAAGCCAGAAATCAGATTATTGAGTATATCCGATACTACAACGATGAACGCTTGCACAGTGCAATTGGTTATATTACTCCCAAAGACAAAATGGAGGGCCATGACAAACAGATTTTTACAGAACGCGATCAAAAGCTTGAGGTGGCCAGAGAGGCTCGCAAACAAAAAAGATTGGAAATGAGACTTCGTCCCAATTCCCAACAGATTTCGACAACTGCAGCTAACTTTAACTCGCTAACTCAAAAGGACAATTTCTCCATGTCCATCTGAGGCAAAACACTTTGTCGGTAATCCGATGATGGAGTTCTCCACTGTAAAAGCAAGGCACAGGCAGAGTTGGTAAAACGAAAGATTGGTGAGCGTTTTCGTGAGTGCGGATTAGAGCTACACCCTGATAAGACGCAAATAGTGTATTGCAGGGATAGCAAACGCAAGGAAGAGCATCCAGTAAATCAGTTTACGTTTCTGGGCTTTTCCTTCTGTTCACGGCAGGCTGTTGGTAAAAATGGAGTCTGGTTTACAAATTTTTTACCGGGGGTAAGCCGTGATGCTCTGCGACACATGAGGCAAACCATTAGAAGGTGGAAGCTACAGTTCAAGAACAGTCTGGAACTTGCTGAATTATCAGTACAGTTCAACCCGATATTGAGGGGATGGCAGAACTACTACACGCGATTTTACGGTTCAGCAATGTCACCGGTTTGGCAACACATGAACCATTACTTGGTACACTGGATGATGAGAAAGTATAAGCATTTGACTGGACATAAAACCAGAGCAAGCAGAAAGCTGCGACTTCTGGCGGAAAAGATGCCAAATGCATTTGCACATTGGAAAGCGTGGTATAATACCTCGATGGTTGGATGATGGGAGCTGTATGAGCCGAGAGGCTCCCGTACAGTTGTGCGTCCAGCGAAGGCTGGCGTGTTCAGCAGGAAATAAACCTGCCGGGGTAAGAGTCAGAGGCCTCGTAACTTGGATAGCATGGTGGCGGGTGACCAAAATCATGAAGCCTATCGACAACTTCTCCGTAAGGGAGAGGGTGAGCGAGCAGGCCGTAACGAAAGTGAACGCATAGGTGACCTCGTAAGGGAATAAACTCGAAGGTCGAGCCCCCAACTATAGGGCGAAGGCAGCATGTTGAATCGAAACTCTGAATGATACGATTCAACCACTTCGACGGGGTAGTAGCGACGGCATGTTAGCAAGGACACGCTAAGCAACTGGAGAAGCCCGTCTTGCCCCAGAGGGAAAGTTCTGGAGAAGGGTAAACCCTATAACCGGCGAAACCGGGAAGTGGGTTGAAAGGCAAGCGGGTGGCGGATGGGTGTGTATTAGCGGTGATGCGGGGTAATGCCCGTGGAGCAAAGGCACCCTACTGATGGTATTCTTCTAACAAAAGTGAGGCAAGGGTGAATGACAAATACATCTGTTAATTTGCAGGAACTGAGAAGGAAGATATACTTCAAAGCGAAGGCGGAAGAGACTTGGCGCTTTTGGGGATTGTATGTTCATGTCTGCAAGCAGGAAACGTTATGCGAAGCATACCGACTGGCAAAATCAAATGGAGGTGCTCCCGGTATAGACGGGGTAACGTTCGAGGCCATTGAAGAGAGTGGAGTGGAACGTTTTCTTCAGGATTTAAGAGATGAACTGCTCTCTGAGACCTACAGGCCACAGCGAAACCGGCGCAAGGAAATTCCTAAAGGAGATGGCAAAGTCCGTATTCTCGGAATACCGTGTATTCGAGATCGTGTGGTTCAGGGAGCGTTAAAGCTGATTTTAGAACCGATTTTCGAAGCAGACTTCCTGGATGGCTCGTATGGATACCGACCGCGCCGTCAGGCTCATGAGGCTATAGAACGGGTGGCCAAGGCAATTGTGAGTAACAAGACCCGTGTTCTTGATGTGGATCTGGCAGCGTATTTTGATACAGTACGGCATGACCTTTTGTTAGGAAAGGTGGCTGCGCGTGTCAACGATGATCAGGTATTACATCTCTTGAAGCTCATCTTGAAAGCCAGTGGCACCCGTGGAGTTCCGCAAGGTGGGGTCATTTCTCCATTGCTGAGCAACCTCTATCTGAATGAGGTAGATCGAATGCTGGAGCGGGCTAAAGAGGTGACGCGAGAGGGGTGCTATACGCACTTGGAATATGCAAGGTTTGCCGATGATCTGGTGATTTTGGTTGATGGTTACTCCAAATGGGCATGGTTGGCTCAGGGGGCAGATCGTCGATTGCTGGAGGAGTTGGCAAAACTTGATGTAAAGCTCAATGAAGAGAAGACAAAACGACTCGACCTCACCAAGGGTGAAAGTTTCGGATTTCTTGGTTTTGATTTTCGGCGGGTGCGAACACTCCGTGGAGTTTGGGGGGTACGATATGCGCCCAAGATGACAGCACGCACGGCGTTGCTGGAGAAACTGAGAGATGTTTTCCGGAGCTTTCGCTCTCAACCGGTGGAGCGGGTTATTGAGCTGATCAATCCAATTCTTAAAGGCTGGGTGGCCTATTTTCGGATAGGCCACTCGAGTAGCTGTTTCGGTTACATTAAGGACTGGGTAGAGAAGAAAATTCGGCGTCATCTGATGCGAGCGCGAAAACGTCAAGGGTTTGGTTGGAAACGGTGGAGTAGGGACTGGCTGTATGACCATCTCCGGCTATTTGCCGGTTATAGGGTGGCTCCCAGATGCTGAAAGCACGACCAACAGAAACAGTCACATAAGCTTTGGGGCGAAGCTGTCAGGTAAGCCCGGTGCCGGAAAACGGCACGCCGGGTTTGACGTGGCGGGAACTGGAAACGTAAACAATGGAAGTCGGACTTAGGGCCAAAACGAAAGTTCTGGAATTATCACCGAACCCCAAAGTCAACGCGCCAGTTCTCGACCCTACCTGCGAGGGGCTGGAGGTGAAATTCCTCTGGTCTACTCACCTTTCACTGAATGCTTATCATTTAAAAATTAAATATGAACTGTATACAAGTAATGGGTTTTAATGTTTATAATGATTCATTGGAATATATTAATCAAAAAAAGAAATCGATTGTAATAAATACAATTAGTCCAAATTCTTATGGGATTTCTTCAAAAGATAAATATTTCAAACAAGCATTAATCAATTCTGATTATCTTGTTCTTGACGGTGTTTATTTTGCATTAGCGTCAATTATAATAAATAAAAAAGGGATTAAAAAAAATCAGGGTTTAGATGTTTTTTATCATTTTATGAAAAAAATAAATTCTGAAAATGGTAAAATATTTTTTTTAGGTTCAAGCAATCAAAATCTAAAAAAAATATCAAAACGTTCATTTTTTGAGTATCCAAAAATTAAAATAAATACATATTCACCGCCATTTAAACAAGAATTAGATGACAATGATAATTTGATAATCCTGGATCTTATAAATGAATTTAGACCTGATGTATTATTTGTTGGGATGACATGTCCAAAACAAGAAAAATGGGTTTATAAAAATAAATCGAAAATAAATGCAAAATATATTGTTTGTATTGGTGCGGTCTTTGATTGGTATGCTGGAAGTGAAAAAAAAATATCACCAATTTGGTGGAAATTAAATCTAGGCTGGTTAATAAGAACAATTAATAGGCCCGAGATATTAAGACGATATCCTAATATCGGTATATTTTTCTTGCACTTATTTTTTGCTGTAATAGGAATAAAAAAATACAGAAATGGAAATATCCAAAATTAAAATTGGTGTTATTGGTGCCGGACGTATGGGCATTACTCATTATTCAATAATAAATACTCATCCAAATATTACCATATCGTCTGTAGTGGATCCTTCGGGGTTGATGTTGAGTATGATGAAGAAATATCTTCATGTTACAACATATAAAGATTACAACGATTTATTCCAGAGTGATAGCCCTAATGCTGTTCTTGTTTGTACGCCTCCAAACCTCCACTATGATATCTTGAGGAAAGCAGCTGACAAGAAAATCCATGTTTTTGTAGAAAAGCCGTATACAACTGATTTTCAGCAATCCAAGGAACTTGCTAGATTGTTTGAGGATAGAGGATTGGTCAATCAAGTAGGTTATGTTAATCGATTTAACGATGTTTTTTCAAATGTCCGTTTACTCTTAAATGACAACGTTATTGGTCCTGTTATTCGGTTTAAATCTGAGATGTTCAGTAGCACTGTTCTGAAGTCAGATAATGGTGAAGGATGGAGAGGGTCTCGAGAAAGTGGTGGAGGGTCAGTTTATGAAATGGCCTCACACGCAATTGATCTTATTAATTATCTTGTTGGAAAGCCTGAGAAGGTAATAGGATCAAGCCTCAACTTTATCTATTCAAAGAAGGTTGAAGATGCTGTATCGTCTACATTTCTTTACAAAAATGGCAGTTCAGGGACTATATTTATTAACTGGAGCGATGAAAGTTATCGTAAACCCACTAATAAAATAGAGCTTTTTGGTACAAAAGGTAAGATCTTGGCTGATCAGCACAGTTATAAGATATTCTGTAATAAAGAAAATAGTCAGTACGGATTTCGCCAAGGTTGGAACACACGCTTTATTACCGACCTGTTTAAAAATGTACCATTTTACGTACGAGGGAATGAATTTACTCGCCAGCTATATCACTTTGTTGACTGTATCCAGAACCCGGGAACAAAAAATGTTTGTTCTTTCAGTGATGGAGCTGATGCTCAGGAAGTGATTCATAAGATATTCAATGATTTTGCAACTAACGGAAAGGTATCATAAGTATGGAAAAAATTGATAATGTTGTTTTTGGTGACAACCAGTTTTTTGGCATTAATCATATGTCGCAGGAAAAAGCTCAACAACTTTCTGAGCAGTTCTTCGATATCAATAATATTTATAAGGTTTATCAATTAGCATTTGATGCGGGGATCCGTGCAGTTATGCTCAACAGCAATGACCGTGCACAAATCATTTGTGAACATTTTAGAAATAATATATCCCGTTACCCCTCTTTGAATTGGTATCCATCTATTCCTTACCCATATAAGTATGCAAATCTGGTTGCGGAAAAAGGCATCTTTCCTGCAATAAACGATGTGCTTTTTAAAGACAATACAGCAAGAAAGGTTATGGGTATGATCACTAAAGGTGGCGCAGCCGTTCTAACAAAGGATGCCGTAAAGATGATGCAACTTTTGATAGATGTCGAGATGAAGATGTTTACTGGCCTTAATATAAAGGTTGTTTTTTTGCAGAATATTATTACAGACTTGATTCTTGGGTTTGGTTTAGGGGATATCTTTTATGAATATTGTCAATACATTCGTAAAAAGTATAATGCCATCCCAGGTTTGATCACTCAAAATATGCCTTTTATGAAAAAAAGATTTAAGGAGTGGGGGATAAAAGATGTGGTTATTTGTTCTTCATATAACAAGATCGGCTACCTCATGTCTCCTGATGTAGAATCGTATGTTAGAGCTTCACGTGATAATAACCCAAATGACTACCAATTGATGGCTATGTCAACTTTAGCATCAGGTGCGATATCAGCAAAAGAGGCTTATGATTTTATTAATGAGCAGAAATTGCAGTCAGTGGTATTTGGTGCATCATCGAAAAGAAATATAGACGAGACCGTTAGTCTAATAAATCTTGAAAAATGAGCAGTGTTCGAAACTAACTATCCATCGGCTCTGCGACGGGGTAGTTAATTTAACGATTCTTTAGCGAAGCCATGCTTCGGGGAATATATCCCATCGAGTTTCATGAATATTGAGAAGTGGCTTTAATGTTGCCTTTTGTATGCGATATGATGAGAAGAAAACTGAATGCATTTGGTTTTGTTGTGCTGATCTTGCTTCTTGCTGCAGAAGTTATGGGGGCTGAAAAACAAGCCATTACATTCTTTGTCGCGCCGGATGGCAATGATGCGTATGCTGGGACAGAAGCGAATCCGTTCGCCACCCTTGAGCGGGCGCGTGATGCCGCACGGGAAGCGGGAGCCAACTGGAAGAGGCGGATTGTCGTGCATGGGGGGAGATACTATGAGGTTTCGCTAACTCTTGGGCCGCAGGATTCGGGCTTGACCATCGAGGCATTGCAGGGAGAGAAGCCTGTGCTCCTTGGGGGCCGTCGTATTGTGGGGTGGCAGAAGGATGGCGACAGGTTTTATGTAGCGAAGTTGTCCGGTGTTAAGGAGGGGGCGTGGGATTTCCGATGTCTTGTTGTGAACGGGGAAATCCGCCCCCGAGCTCGAGTGCCGCGAACCGGCGAATTCACCCATCTTAGTCGCTTCGATGCTTCATGGAATACCACCGCTGGCGGAGGGTTTCGTGGATCGGACAAGCCCGAGATGAAATTGCGCCTGCAATACCGCGAAAGCGATCTTGGCTCTTGGCTCGATATCAGAAACGCTGAACTGACGATATATCACCAATGGGACGATTCGGTTGTCGGTCTCAAAGCACACGATCGAGAGGCCCATACTCTGTACTTCTCCAATTCTGCAGGGTATCCGCCCGGGGCCTTTGGTGTCAGGTCTTATGTGGTCTGGAACATCCGCGAAGGGATGCACGAACCCGGTCAATGGTACCTGGATCGGACTAGGGGTATGGTTGTGTACTGGCCAAAGCCGGGCGAGGAGATCGGGAAGATCGAGGTGGTCGCGCCCACCGCGGAATCTGTCATCGTGATTAAAGGGAACAAAGAAACGCCTGTATCTGGTATCACACTCGACGGCCTGCATCTCTGTGCAACGACTACACCGCTACTAACTGGCGGCTGGGCTGCTGGTACTTTCAAGGGGGCAGTTGAAACGAGTTACATGTGTGACTCCTCACTCAGGCACCTCTACATCTCCGATGTTGGTGGACAAGCCATCCGCATGGCGGACGGTAGTAACAACACTATAGCTCAAAGCGAGATCACACGTATCGGCGCTGGTGGCATCTACGACATTCGCGGGAACGGAAACCGCATTGTTGGCAATCGTATCCGAGGATTCGGCCTAACTTACGCCAGTGCCATCGGTATACGCACGCCTGGGGGCGGTCAGAAACATCCTGAAATGAGCCACGGGAACAAGATTTTGAACAACGTGATCTCAGATGGTACTTACGTCGGAATCGAGTTTGACGGCTAGCAGAACCGTTATGAGAACAACATAGTGTACGATGTGATGAAAGTTCTCAGAGATGGGGCTGCTTTTTACGGCGCTGGCAAGGAAAACGTAATCCGCTGCAACATGGTCCGTGACCTACCTCACGGTAAGGGTGTACATGCCTACTATATAGACGAACTTGGCAATGGGTGTCTGGTGGAGAAGAACCTTTCCATCAATTGTGAATGGCCGGTGCTTATGCACAGGGCCACGAATAACATCATCCGTAATAACTTGTTTATCTCAGGTGGAGTCAGCAAACTGAGCTTCTCGAACTGCAGCGGCTTTGTAATGGACAAGAACATCATTGTCGCAGATGGTGCGATTTCGGTGGATAATCAAGGTGGCGTTGCTTTATGGACGGAGAATCTGTTTTTCAGCAGCACAGGACAGTACCAAGGCGTGCCGGAAAAGGTACAAAAAGGGGATCCTCTGTTTGTGAATCCCGGCAGAGGTAATTACCGCTTCCAAAGCAAGTCTGTCGCGCCCGACCTTGGAATTGAACCGTTGGATTTAAGTGCACTGCCAAGTTATTAAAAAACGGATACTATGTCGATTGGTCCGTCATTCATAACGTACTAATGTGCGACAAGTGAAATCTGGCGTATTCTGCGGGAGATAAAGTCAGAGGCCTCGTAACTTGGATAGCAGGGTGGCGGAAGCCTGACTGTCGACTGCTTCGCTTTGCACTGCAAATCCCTGATAAGCTGAGCCGTCCTATGAAAATTTACAAAACGAACCCATTCAGTAATTTGCAAAAGGGGACACTTTCGCTCATCACTCTTTCGCAGCACTCATCAAAGCCCACTGCCGACTGCCGTCTGCCAACAGCTGACTGCCGACTACTTCGCTCTGCACTGCAAATCCCTGATAAGTTGAGTCATCCAAAGAAAATTTACAAAACGAACCCATTCAGTAATTTGCAAAAGGGCACACTTTCGCTCAGCACTTTTTCGCAGCACTCAGCAAAGCCCACTGCCGACTTCCGACTCTCTTCATCTTCGCTCAGCACTGTTATGTAAAAACCCAAGCAAAAAGAGGAACTTTTTTGAAAGAAAATATTTCTTCCCCATTCTCTCCGTTATAGCTTGGCCGGAAAGACACGCAGTCATCCAATGATCTTTATATCCT
>Ga0214236_1000798_pt1 | contig 8806 bp, 7 predicted proteins | sample TroBogypolimnion_11_FD_153074 | JGI IMG/M metagenome (GOLD analysis project Ga0214236, IMG submission 153074) | Freshwater microbial communities from Trout Bog Lake, WI - 28JUL2008 hypolimnion | ecosystem: Environmental > Aquatic > Freshwater > Lake > Hypolimnion/Profundal zone | place: Trout Bog...
TCCCCGTTAAAGATGAGCAGTTAGAGGAAATGCCTTTAGTGAAGTTTGCTGAAGGCAGCCCTGAGTTGGAATATATGAAGGCGCGTCGTCAAGAGTTAGGTGGCTACTTGCCACAGCGTCGTATGAAAGCTGAGAGCTTGCCAGTACCACCATTGGACACTTTTGCAGCCTTGCTTGAGGCAACTACTGAGGGTAGAGAGATCTCAACAACCATGGCATTCGTGCGCATGCTCAATACCGTTGTGCGCGACAAAGTTTTAGGCAAGCGCGTAGTGCCCATTGTTCCAGACGAATCCCGTACTTTTGGTATGGAAGGGATGTTCCGCCAACTCGGTATTTGGAATCAATTAGGTCAGCTCTACACACCAGAAGATCATGATCAATTGATGTTCTATAAAGAGGACAAGACTGGTCAGATTCTGCAAGAGGGTATTAACGAAGCCGGTGGTATGTGTGACTGGATCGCTGCAGCGACTTCTTACTCTACACATGGTGTACCGATGTTGCCTTTCTACATCTTCTACTCGATGTTTGGTTTCCAGCGCATTGGCGACTTAGCTTGGGCTGCAGGCGATATGCGTAGCCGTGGATTCTTGCTTGGCGGAACAGCCGGTAGAACCACATTGAATGGCGAAGGCTTGCAACACGAAGATGGCCATAGCCACTTGTGGAGCGGTGCTGTTCCTAATTGCGTAAGCTATGACCCAACATTCTCCTTTGAGTTGGCAGTTGTGATTCAGGACGGTATGCGCCGTATGTTAGAGGTTCAGGAAGACGTTTACTACTACGTTACTTTGATGAATGAAAACTATTCACACCCAGCAATGCCGAAGGGTGCCGAGAAGGACATCATCAAGGGCATGTACAAGCTCAAGTCCGTTGGCGATGACAATGCAAAACTTCGAGTGCAGCTTTTAGGTTCAGGAACCATCTTCCGTGAAGTGATTGAAGCGGCTGAGATTCTTCATAAAGACTGGGGTATTGCTTCTGACCTATGGGGTTGCCCAAGCTTTACTGAGTTGGGCCGTGATTGGACTGCAATACACCGTAGTAATCTATTAAACCCAAGCGCTACACCTGCTTTATCTCATGTTGAGAAGTGTTTGAAAGATACTTCAGGTCCTATCATTGCAGCTACTGACTATGTTCGCTTGTTTGCTGAGCAGATTCGTCCAGCAATTCAGCATATGGGTCGTCGCTACGAAGTTCTCGGAACTGATGGCTTTGGTCGCTCCGATACCCGTGAAAAACTCCGTGATTTCTTTGAAGTAGATCGTCGTTGGGTAGTCTTGACCGCATTGAGATCTCTAGTTGACTCTGGTCAGCTTGATCGCTCTAATCTGGCTGAGGCGCTTAAAAAATACAACATTGATACTACTAAACCAAACCCAATGACGGTTTGATAAGAGACAAATACTATGAGTCAAATAATTGAAATCAAAGTCCCGGATATCGGTGACTACAAAGATGTACCAGTCATTGAAGTTCTGGTTAAAGCTGGTGACAAGGTTGAGAAAGAGCAGTCCATTGTTGTGCTTGAGTCAGATAAAGCCACTATGGACGTCCCATCATCACACTCTGGCATCGTCAAAGAAGTCAAAGTGAAGGTGGGCGATAACCTGTCTGAGGGATCGCTCGTGATTACCTTAGAAGAAGACGTAGGAACTGCATCAGTCCCTGCGCCCGCTGTTACAACATCTGTTCCATCAGTCCCAGCGACTGCGGCAACTAAGGCAGTTGAACCTCCAATCGCTCGTGCACCAGCGCCTCCCCCAATGAGCAATGCTCCTCCACCAGTAGATGATGCAGTAAGTCATGCAAGTCCATCGGTACGTAAGTTTGCGCGTGAGCTCGGCGTCACGATTACTCACGTTAAAGGCTCTGGACCTAAAGGCCGCATTACTCAAGAAGACGTACAAGCATTTGTGAAGGCTGCAATGAGTGGTGGCGTAGGTAATCCTGCGGCAGCATCCACTGGTGGCAGTTTAGGCGGCTTGAATTTGATTCCTTGGCCAAAAGTGGATTTCACTAAGTTTGGTGAGATCGAGCGTCAGCCGCTCAATCGTATTAAGAAACTCACAGCAGCCAATTTAGGCCGCAACTGGGTCATGATTCCTGCGGTGACATATCATGAAGATGCAGATATCACTGATTTAGAAGCATTTCGCGTTCACACCAATAAAGAGAATGAGAAGAAGGGCGTCAAGATCACTATGCTCGCTTTCTTAATGAAAGCTGCAGTAGCAGCGCTGAAAAAGTATCCAGAGTTCAATAGCTCTTTGGATGGCGATGACCTGATTCTCAAGAAATACTTCAATATTGGTTTTGCAGCAGATACCCCAACTGGATTGGTTGTGCCGGTGATTAAAGATGCTGATAAGAAAGGTATCTTTGAGCTAGCTAAAGAAACTTCGGAATTAGCAGCCCTTGCGCGCGATGGCAAATTAAAGCCAGACCAAATGCAAGGTGCTAGCTTTACGATTTCATCTCTCGGCGGTATCGGCGGTACGTATTTCTCACCAATCGTCAATGCCCCTGAAGTTGCTATCTTGGGAATAAGCAAGGCTGCTATGAAGCCAGTTTGGGATGGCAAGCAATTTGTGCCACGTCTTATTTGTCCATTATCTCTATCAGCAGATCACCGCGTGATTGATGGTGCCTTGGCAACACGCTTTAACGTGTATATCGCACAGCTTTTAGCCGACTTCCGTCGCGCTAGTCTGTAAGGGGGATCTATGGCTAAGCAAATGATCCTTGTTCCAGATATTGGGGACTATTCAGATGTACCGGTGATTGAAGTGCTGGTCAAAGTGGGTGATGTGATTGAAAAAGAGCAGCCTCTATTGGTGCTTGAATCCGATAAGGCAACCATGGAAGTCCCAGCCGATGCTGCTGGTACTGTTACTAGCATTGCAGTGAAGTTGGGCGACAAAGTCAGTAAAGGCTCTGTGATTGCTGAGATTGAAGCGAGTGGCACAGCGCCTGCAGCGCAGCCTGTTTCAACCCCTGCTCCTGCCGCATCCGCGCCTGTAGCACTTGCTCCAACTCCAGTAGCAGGGCAGTACAGTGGCAAAGTTGACCACGAGTGTGAGGTCTTAGTACTCGGCGCAGGCCCTGGCGGTTATAGTGCAGCGTTTCGTAGTGCTGACTTAGGTATGAGTACTGTTTTAGTAGAACGCTATCCGTCCTTGGGCGGCGTTTGCTTAAATGTCGGCTGTATTCCATCCAAGGCATTACTGCACACAACTTCAGTTATGGATGAGGTCAAAACCATGGCTAAGCACGGCATTACTTTTGGCGAACCTAAGATTGAGATCGATCAATTGCGTGGCTACAAAGATTCAGTTATCGCTAAGTTGACTGGTGGTCTTGCTGGAATGGCAAAGGCCCGCAAAGTAAAAGTAGTACGTGGTCTAGGTAAGTTTTTAGATGCCAATCATGTCGAGGTAGTGTTAACTGATGGTGCAGGCCAAGATTTGACTGATAAAAAAGAAGTAGTGCGTTTTCAGAAGGCGATTATTGCTGCAGGTAGTCAGCCCGTGAAATTACCATTCTTACCAGAAGATCCACGCATTGTTGATAGTACTGGCGCATTGCTACTAAAGAGCATTCCAAAGCGCATGCTTGTTATTGGCGGCGGTATTATTGGTTTAGAGATGGCTACTGTTTACAGCACACTAGGCTCTCGTATTGATATCGCTGAAATGATGGATGGCCTAATGGCTGGTGCTGATCGTGATTTAGAGAAGGTTTGGGAGAAGTTCAATGCCGGACGTTTTGAAAAAATCATGCTCAAGACACGTGCAGCCAAGGCTGAAGTGAAGCCAGATGGCATACAGGTTTCTTTTGAAGGCGAGAATGCGCCAGCTGAACCACAGACTTATGATCTGGTATTGGTTGCTGTCGGCCGCTCTCCGAATGGCAAGAAGATTGATGCGGACAAAGCTGGAGTTCAAGTAGATGAGCGCGGTTTTATCCCAGTTGATAAACAAATGCGCACCAATGTTCCTAATATTTTTGCAATTGGTGATTTGGTTGGGCAGCCGATGTTGGCACATAAGGCAGTGCATGAAGGTCATGTTGCTGCCGAAGCTGCTGCTGGTGAAAAATCCTATTTTGATGCAAAACAAATTCCATCAGTTGCCTACACCGATCCTGAGGTAGCTTGGGCTGGATTGACGGAAGAGCAGTGTAAAGCGCAAGGCATTGCCTATGAGAAAGGTTTATTCCCATGGGCTGCCAGTGGACGTGCCATTGCTAACGGACGTGATGAAGGTTTTACCAAACTGATTTTTGATGCTACCACCCATCGTATTATTGGTGGCGGTATTGTGGGAACGCACGCTGGCGATCTGATTGGCGAAGTATGTCTTGCCATTGAAATGGGTGCTGATGCGGTTGATATCGGTAAAACAATCCATCCGCATCCAACCTTAGGTGAATCAGTGGGTCTTGCGGCTGAAGCGGCCCACGGGCATTGCACAGACTTACCACCAGTGAAAAAGAAAGCCTAGAAAGCTTTTCACTTTAAGACAGCAAGTAGCGGATGCAAAAAAGTCCTGAGGAATCAGGACTTTTTATTGCTAAGTACTTTGGGTGCTAAGTATTATCCATTGCCATCACTTCCTCTTGCTGACTTTACTCGGGGTGTCAGCCTTCTTCAAAGCAGTTTCAGTAGCGCTAGTAAGATTGGTTTGTGCAATCTCAACGGCATGCTTGACTGCTTTTTGACTCGTTTCAAATACATTATTTGCAGAGGCAATGGCTTGCTTCATAGCTTGAACAGCAGCGTCAGATCCAGGTGGTGCATTTTTAGTCCACTCTTCAACTAAAGAATTCATTTTCTTTTGGCCTGCTTGAAATTCTTTTTCAGCAGACTGGGTAAAGCTGTTTTGCGTCTCGTGCACTAAATCATATAAATGCCGGCTATAAGCCATAATTTTTTCTGCCATTGGCTGTACTGCTTCTGCTTGATGGGCGAGTAATTGCTGGATATCTTTTACTTCCAATGCTTTTTTGGCGCTATTCATACTGTCACTTAAACTTTGTTTAGCGATGTGCATATTGAGCTCAACTAATTTTTCGATGCTTTTTAGTGCTTGATTGGTTAATCCACTTAAGGTCTCTAAGTTTGCTTTTTGTGCTGCGGCAAGTTGCTCTGGAGTTAAGTTCATTTATCTCTCTTTTCTTTTAACTAAATTTTTATTCCAACTTTTATTTTTATCTAATGTACTCCCTTTGTTTCAAGATGTTGCACTTATATTGCGTTGCAACATAAGATGTGCAAATTGAATCTAGCGCGGATGAATATGAAAAGAGCCTAAAATTAGGACCTCATTAAAAATTCTCAATATTTTCAGTAAGTTATCCATGAAGCTTTCGCTAGACAACGCCATAGCCCCAATTTTTGTGATCATTTGGAGCACTGGCTTTGTGATTGCTCGTTTAGCAATGCCATATGTTGAGCCTGCTACCTTTTTGTTTTGGCGCTTTGCGGGGGTTTTAGCAGCCATGGCAGCACTTAGTCTGGTGTGGAGAATTACATGGCCGAGCAGGCCTCAAATCATGCATATCGCGGTTGCTGGTATCTTGCTGCAGTTTGGGTATTTGCTGGGGGTTTGGTTTGCTGTCCGCCTGGGAATGACTGCAGGGCTCGTAGCGATTATTGTTGGTTTGCAGCCTATTGTGACTGCATGGTTTGCTGCGTGGATTTCAGAGAAGGTAAGCCCACGCCAGTGGATTGGTCTAGGCTTCGGGTTTGCTGGTGTTGCCTTAGTTGTTGCTGAAAAGATAGGCTTTAACCACATCCCGCTGTCTAGCTACCTGTTGGCATTTATTGCACTTTTTTCAATTACTTTTGGCACTTTGTACCAAAAGAAGTTCTGCCCAGTGTTTGATCTGCGGGCTGGATCAACTATTCAGTTTGGTGTTTCAGCAGTACTGTGCTTTATCTGTATGAAGTTATTTGAGTCAGGGGAGATGGTTTGGAATCTCTCAGTTACTGGCGCCTTGCTATGGGCAATCTTTCCACTTTCTATTGGATCAATTAGCTTGCTCTTTATGATGATTCGTAAGGGAGCTGCAACTAAAGTGACGAGCTTTCTCTATCTAGTGCCACCAACAACTGCCGTAATGGCCTGGCTCTTATTTGATGAGCCATTTACATTATTAATGGCGGTTGGCTTGTGCTTAACAATGACTGGTGTAGTACTCGTCAATGCCCGTCAGACCAATACAGTGGCAACGATTGCAGAGTAGGGCGGTCATATTGGCATTCATGTCGTGGTATGAATTACCTAAATTGGGGCTAATAAAACAGCTTTGTTCTGGGAAATTAATTATCATTCCGTATGTTGAAAGTTTTGGAAGGTATTTTGGGATGCGTTTGAATCGATTTTGGCTGGTTGCCTTTGGGGTATTTTTTGCTATTGGCGCGATGGTGAACGCATCAGCTGTTGCCTCCAATAACAATGATAAACAGACCAAAACTCCTGCAAAAGCGACTACCAAGACCACCACAAAATTTACTAAGAAACCTAGAGCAGTTCGCGTCACCGTTACAAGATCATCTGTACCAGTAGTTTCTGGGCCTCCGTCATTTGCAACAGCTTTGGGCTTGCGTGGTCAGCACGATGAGCTAAATCTTAAATCTACTGTAGTGATGGTAGTGAATCAGGATACGAAGGAAGTTTATTACGAAAAAAATCCTTCTGTGAGCTTACCCATTGCTTCGATTACAAAGTTGATGACTGCTATGGTGACGCTCGATGCAAGGTTGCCGATGGATGAGGTACTTGTGATCAATGCTGAGGATGCGCATATTTATAGGCACTCTCGTTTAGCTGAAGGCACTTCACTTACTCGTGAAGATGCCTTACATTTGGCTTTGATGTCCTCTGAGAATCGTGCTGCATACACCTTGGCTAGAAATTATCCTGGCGGCTTACCAGCTTTTGTAGCTGCTATGAACCACAAGGCAAAAGAGTTGGGTATGGAGCATTCTCATTTTGAAGATCCTACTGGCCTCACTAGCGAGAATGTGGCTTCAGCCGAAGATCTCACGCGTATGCTCAGTGCCGCATATCAGTACAAAACCATCCGGGAGTTCTCAACGTGGCCAGACTTAACCATGGTCATTGCAAATCGACCACAAAAATTTTTGAATACTAATCGTTTAGTACGCTCTGGAGATATGGATATCGGACTGCAAAAGACAGGTTTTATTAATGCCGCGGGCCGATGCCTCGTAATGCAGGCGCGGGTCAATAACACGCCATTACTTTTAGTCTTCTTAGATTCTGTTGGCACACAATCGCGTTTTGCTGATGCGGTGCGTGTACGAGATTGGTATGAGCGTATACCTTCAGGTGGCGCTCACCCGATTCGTCGCTTAATGTAACTGGTTAAGTTATTCGCTTGCTGAGCCAGACTCAGCAGGCTTAGGCTTAAAGCCCATGCCCTTGGATATCTGCAGGGCAGTTTCCTGGAGTGCGCGCAGCCAATCTGCCTGAATACGATCAGTTGGGGCACTCAATGAGAGTCCGGCAACCAATTTTCCAGTGTCATCCAAAATAGCGGCAGCCAAACAGCTCACGCCAAGTTCTAATTCTTCATCATCACGCGCATTACCTACTTTGCGAACATGATTGAGCTCAGTTTCTAATTTGCCAAGTTCCGTAATGCTATTGCGTGTATGACCTGAGAGTCCAGTACGAGTGACATAGGCGCGAACCTGACTAGGATCATCACTTGCTAAAAAGAGTTTGCCAACCGATGTCAGGTGCAGAGGTGCACGGCCACCGATAGCACGCACTACCTGCATACCTGAGCGTTCGCTATAGGCGCGATCAACGTACACAATCTCATCGCCTTGGCGAACCGATAAGTTCACGGTCTCGCCGGTAAGTTTGTGGAGTGTGCGCATAGGGAGTTGAGCAGCTTCACGGACGGATAAACGCGCTTTAACTAAGTTGCCCAACTCTAATAGCTTTAGGCCAAGACGGTAAGTGCCACCATCGCCACGCTCAACCAAGCGGCATGCAACCATATCATTCAGAATACGGTGTGCTGTGGAAGGGTGTAGACCTGTAATTTCAGCAAGATTCTTGAGGCCACTAGAATCTTCTTGATCAGCAAGGGCATCTAGCAAATTCATCATGCGCTCCACTACCTGGATGGCAGTCTTGCCCACTTCGCCGGTAGCGCCGGTAGTCTTAGGGGTTTTGATGGGTTTGCTGGCGTTCATAGACACCATTGTAGCGATCTCGCATGAAATTGCATATTGTGAAATACGATTTTATACAGCCACCCCAGCCAATTGGGGTGATCTAGCACTGTTTTAGGGCTGTCTTAGGGCTCTAGCGCACTCATTCACAAGGTCGGGGCCACGATAAATCAAGCCGCTATAGAGTTGCACTAGGCTAGCTCCTGCCATGATTTTTTCACGGGCATCTGCGCCCGAAAGGATGCCACCCACACCAATAATAGGCAGTTGATTGCCCAATCTTGCTTTGAGTGCCTTGATCACCATATTGGAGGCATTACGCACTGGCGCCCCCGAAAGGCCACCTGCTTCAGCAGCAAATTCCATTCCTTGTACCGCATCTCTTGCGATAGTTGTATTGGTCGCAATAACAGCATCGATTCCAAACTCTACGAGCAGATCGGCAATCAGATTGATATCAGCATGATCTAAGTCTGGGGCAATCTTTAAGAAGAGCGGCTTACGTATACCATAGCGGTCGCTTAAACGTTTTCTGGCTCCATCCAGACTACTCAGTAATTCACGGAGCATTTTCTCTCCCTG
>Ga0214236_1000827_pt1 | contig 8625 bp, 4 predicted proteins | sample TroBogypolimnion_11_FD_153074 | JGI IMG/M metagenome (GOLD analysis project Ga0214236, IMG submission 153074) | Freshwater microbial communities from Trout Bog Lake, WI - 28JUL2008 hypolimnion | ecosystem: Environmental > Aquatic > Freshwater > Lake > Hypolimnion/Profundal zone | place: Trout Bog...
CATCATTGACTGATGTTGGTGGCAATATCAGCGTCTTGAATGTATCGACAGTTGGTGCCCAAAACTACGGTGGCAATGTGACGATGTCAGGTCAGTATGTCACGACAAATGCGGCATTGAATGTCAATGGAACAGCCTTGCTTGCAGGCAACGCTTCAATCAATACTGGCAGCGCAAATATTAGTTTCTTAGGTGCTGTTGATGGTAATAAGAACTTAACGGTTAACACGACAGGTACTACTACATTTAGCTCTGCAGTTGGCGGTGTAACACGTTTAGCATCATTGACTGATGTTGGTGGCAATATCAGCGTCTTGAATGTATCGACAGTTGGTGCCCAAAATTACGGTGGCAATGTGACGATGTCGGGTCAGTATGTCACGACAAATGCGGCATTGAATGTCAATGGAACAGCCTTGCTTGCAGGCAACGCTTCAATTAATACTGGCAGCGCAAATATTAGTTTCTTAGGTACTGTTGATGGCAATAAGAGCTTAACGGTTAACACGACAGGCACTACTACATTTAGCTCTGCGGTGGGCGGTGTAACACGTTTAGCATCATTGATTGATGTTGGTGGCAATATCAGTGTCTTGAATGTATCGACGGTTGGTGTTCAAAACTACGGTGGCAATGTGACGATGTCAGGTCAGTATGTCACGACAAATGCGGGATTGAATGTCAATGGAACAACCTTGCTTGCAGGCAACGCTTCAATCAATACTGGCAGCGCAAATATTAGTTTCTTAGGTACTGTTGATGGTAATAAGAGCTTAACGGTTACAAATACTGGTTCGACGACGCTTGGCGCTGCTGTCGGTAGTAATAGTGCATTGTCATCTGTTAATTTGAACAGTAGCGCCTTATCCTTACATGACGTATCTACGGTTGGATCGCAGCTATACACAGCAAATAGCACAGTGACACATAGTACTTACCTGTCAAATGGTGCTGAAATTGTGTTCAACAGTCCAGTTGTGATCAACTCAAATCTTGTCGTCAATACTACAGGCGGTGGAAGCACCGCTGGCGCGAACATTACGTTTGTAGACTCGATCAATAGCCCAAGCCAAGCGTCTAATATTTTGATGAATGCTGGCACAGGTGGATTCGTTTCAATTCTTGGAACAACATCTGCTAACGCTGTAAATATTGTTAAGGCATCTGGGGCTAATATTACTAATGCTGCAAACACTTTCAATCAGATTTCAGCAAATATTGGGGCATCTGGATTATCTGTGGTTGATTCAACTGGCTTAACAGTGAGCGCTGCGGGCATTAGTTCTCAAGCTGGTAATGTCAGATTGATCTCAACATCTGGGGATATGACATTAAATGGTGCGATTGCGGCTTCAGGTTCAGGAAATATAGTATTGGCTGCAACCTCAGGTAACTTTATTAATAATGTTGGTAGCAATGCTCTCACCACAAATACTGGTGCATGGACTGTTTATTCATCATCACCATTACTAGATATTGATAACGGACTTGCACCACAATTTAAAGTCTACAACGCAAACTTAAATTCAACCTTGCCATCTGCTACTGCAGGCCAAAGTGGTTATGTCTATACCATTGCGCCAGTGGTGAGTGCGGCCTTGGTGGTTGCACCGGGCGATAGTGGTATTGAAAAAACCTATGATGCTAATGTCAATGCGACCATCGTTGCTGGTAATTACAACACCACAAATGGAACGATTACAGGTGACATTGTCACCCTCAATAACCCTACAAGGGGAAGTTATGATGATAAATGGGCAGGTAGCGGCAAACTAGTGACCGTGGGTAACCTTAGTATTGATCATGCAAATAACGGAAACGTAGCGGTTTATGGCTATCAACTTGCTAATACCACCATCAGTGCAAATATTGGGATTGTCGATAGAGCTAATATCACAGTGGTAGGTTTGGTTGCCTTAAATAAAGTCTATGATGGTAATACCAATAATTCATTATCAACATTCGCTGCAAGCTTCTTTGGGGTGATGCCTGGAGATAACGTTGGTAATCTAAATGGTGCGACAGGTGTTTTTGCCGATAAAAATGTCGGGAATAACATCTCTGTTACAGCAACTGACATCCTCATGACAGGTCCTGATGCTAGAAACTATCAACTGGTCCCGGTAAGCGGTCTAAAAGCTAACATTACCCAAGCACCGTTGCTTGTTACTGCGACAGGCGTTAACAGAGCTTATGACGGCACATTGAATGCCACAGTTAATTTGGCAGGTAATGCAATCGCTGCAGATGTTGCTAACATCACTATTTCAGATGCTAGCGCTGTCTTCTTGGATAAGAATGTTGGCACTAATAAGTACATTAACGTTTCAGGAATCACAATTTCTGGTTCTGCAGCATCGAATTACTATGTATTTAATTCAAACGCTTCTGCGTTTGCAAATGTAACGAAAGCTAATTTAACCTTCACAGCGACGGCACAAGACAAAGTTTACGACAGCACGACTAATGTGGCTGCTAACCTAACTATTGACCAATTGTTCGCTCGTGCAGACTCGCTAAACGTAAGTTTTGGTTCGGCAGCTTTTGTATCGGCTAACGCAGGCTCAGCAGTCGGTGTGAATGTAAGTGGTATCAATGTCACTGGGGACCTCAGTAACTACAATACGATCTACAGCTCAGCCGTGACCACCACAGCCAATATTTCACAAAGACAATTAACGGTGAGTGGACAGTCCGCATTAAATAAAGTGTATGACGCTACCACAACGGCGACATTAGCAAACGGAACATTGACCGGTGTGATTACTGGCGACACAGTCACACTTTCTCAGTCTGGCCAGTTTGCCTTTCCAAATGTAGGCGTTAATATTTCGGTGACAGCGACAGATACAATTGGCGGTTCTAGCGCAAGTAACTATGTATTGGTGCAGCCTACTGGTTTGTCAGCAAGCATTACTCCAGGTGCAGTGACCTTAAGTGTGTCTGGTCAAGTTGCGCAAGATAAAGTTTATGACGGCACTAATGTTGCTTCCTTCGCTGGCGGTACGCTGATTGGTGTTCAGGCTGGCGATAGCGTTTCTCTAGTGCGCTCTGGTACGTTTGCAAGTAAAAATATCGGAACGAATATTGCGATTACGGTGACTGATAGTTTAACTGGCCCAAGTGCAAGTAATTATATGCTTGTCGAGCCTACAGGGTTGTTTGCAAACATTACTGCTCGACCACTCACCTTATCTACAGCATCCGGATACTATAAATTCTATGATGCGAGCACGTTAGCAAACATTAGTTTGCTTAATAATGCATTGAATGGTGACAATCTAGTGCTAAATTACTCTTCAGCGAACTTTGCAACTCCAAATACAGGATATGACAAACTCATTAATGTTATTGGCGCTTCAATTGTTGGCGGAACAAATGCAGGTAACTACTATGTTGCAAATCCTTCATTTAATACAACCGGCAGTATTATTGTCTTAAATGGTTCGTTGGCGCCGACTGGTCCAATTACAGGATATAAACCAACGTTCTCATCTGCGGATTATCATTTTGCTGGATTCTCTTCAGGGGTTAAACCTCCACCAAGCCCTTTCCATCCAAACTGGACTGGTAATGTGGAGATTCTAACTGTGGATTGTGGTCCGGACGACAATGATCCTAATTGCGAACCAGAGACTACGCCGACTAAGTAATTAGGGCATAAAAAAGGCGCTTATTTGAATGTAATAAGCGCCTTTTTTTATTGTATTATGGGATAGGTTTAGTGAATTTTATTAAGCAAATCCAAGAATTTCCCCCCCATAATTTCTGGGCGTCCTTCAAAGATGGTGTCTAGTTTATCCACACCGGTAAACTCTTTTTCTAGTTCTAGTCTTTCCTCAACATTTTCAATCAATCTGATGGCTGATTTAATGTACTCTTCTGGCGTCTTAGTGACCAACCAAGAAGGGAAGTTCAGTCTTTCGAAAAGGCCTTGATCGATATGTTCGTTCACCTCAGGGCCCGTTTTACATACTCCCATCAATCCAGCACTCACGGTATCGATAATGCCATTGGTATTTCCAAACGGGAATGGATTTAAGAAAAGATCACAATTTAATATCACGTTGATGTAACTATTGTATGGTTGGTGTGCATGCACCACCGCGTGGTTACCAAGCGCAGATTGAATCACTCTCACAACTTGCGGATGTACCAAGCCTTGTGCAAATCCCACTAAGAAATGAAATTCAATTTTTCGCTTCGATTGACGAACAATCTTTGCCAGCGTATCCAAGAAAATGGGATTAATCTTCATCGTGGTTGCCGCGATGGCAATTTTGACTGGGTCCACTAGAGGATCTCTAGTTGGTTTCTGGAAAACAAGATTTTCTGCTGATTTAGAAGGGCGATAAGGCATGCCATCGGATGGCAATAAAATGAGCTCTTCACTAAAGCACGCGCTATCACCAACATAATCTTCTTCAACTAACACATAGTCCATCGATTTTGAGTTAGAGGTAGCAGGGTGACCCAGTGCCATGATCTGTATCGGGGCGATTCTTAGGTTTGCTAAGAACATGGTGATAGGGAACATACCAACACTTGGCATATAGAGAATGCTTGGGTTTTTCTCTAGTGCTAATGTGTGGATTTGTTTTAATTGATTTTCCATGACGTCAGGTTTGATTTCAATAAACTCATGAAAAACCTGCTTGCCGATTTCATCGACAGCCGTTGAGTAGCCCATGCCAATGAGATGAAACTTATCTTTTGCAGCTTCAAGTGTTCTGGAGTGTGTTCTATAAATGGAATGTGATGCACTAAACCATTCCATTAAGACAAACATGACAGGTTTAGAGCCCTTTTGAACTTTAGGCACAGTAGTGATCGGCTCTAATTTGACCTGATCAAGCCAGCGTTCAATTAAGACATTGATTGATTTTTTAATGTCATGTTTTTCTGGGAGGTCTGCATAACTACATCCCATATACACATCATGTAGAATGCCTAGAGGTAAATCATTGATATTTTGAATTTCAACTAATTTTGTGGTCAGCCAAGGAAGAATAATTTCTCTTTTAGCATGTGCCGCAGCTGAACCAAGGAATCTTGGCGACATTAAAACTAAGCATAAGCCTGCAGCAAGCACCTTGTTGTAGTTCCAAATTAAGTCTAAATCAAGCTCGATCTCTGATTCTGGCGTGTAAAGTAGACAGAATTTCATGATCTCTGTTTCATTAATGCGAAGGTTTTTTATGTCTCCACTTGAGTCTTGGTTCATTGAAAGAATAATATGGTCAGCATTTCTGAAAGGCGAAGCCCCAAATAGCGTTGAAAACCATCGATGAAAACTAAGTAATTTTCCATAGCCTTCGATAGAGAGCTGAAAGTTTTTATCAGAAAATAAGCAAGTAATTGCTGATGTAATTCTAGTGATCACATGATCACCTATCTGATTGGCTTCTAAATAGCTCAGCGGTTTAGCTAGGAAATTCTGGTCTAATGCGCCGTAGTTACCATCTAATTGAGCTAATAGATTAATTAACTCACGCGCTGCCAGCTCATTTTGGCGTGTGTAAGTTAATAGTTCAAATTTCTCAAGGGAGAAAATAATCGAATTAAGATTTTGCATAGATATTTTAAAAAATTTAGCTTTAGTTTTGTGATGAAGTGGATGAATTATATAGTCTATAACAAATCAAATGTTTGATTTCTGACTTGCTTTAAATGACGGCTAGAATTAAAAAAGCTAAATGTTACAGCTGCGATCTTAAAATATCTTTTTATCGGTGTGTGCAGGTATCGCAAGGAGATATGCTTTTTCGACTAAACGTATTGAGTCTGAGATTTCGATACTTTTCTTGGTTATAAATTTCGAGCACGCTTTGTTTGCTCACGTCTCCCCACGGGAAATCAACGTGGCCATCCATGCAGCAATGCTGGACTAATCCTGAGGCGCTTATTCTAAAGTCATACCAATGCTCACAAGGAATATTCGCTACATCTTCATATACTGGATTATCTGTTTTGCTAAGCCAGTTGGTGTATGGCCATAGCGTAACTTCAAATAAAGGAAATTTTGTTTTTACAAACCTTTCAAATTCTTGATCAAACTCTGTGTTGTCTTTTAAACGAGAAACGACGACCCTACTTTTAAATAATCCGTTAGATTTTGCTTCATGAATCAACCCTAGATTTTTAATCATTAAATCGTAGTTAAGCTTCATTTTTTCTTCATAAACTTCTTTACGATGATCAACCACGCTTAGCCATAAGTAATCAAGCTTGAACTTGGAGAGCTTTTCAATGTTAGTTTTATTGAGGGTTGTTGCATTGCTCGTCAATGTAATTCTTGCGTTTGGTAACTCTTCTGTAATTTTTTGAAGGATAGTAAAAATCCTTTTGTCTAAAAAAGGCTCATTGACAGCAAATGGCGACAGCTGGAAGGGGAGGTTCTTAGGGATTTCCTTCAAGTCTTGAATGATTTTGTCAATTAGATCCATTGGCATCATCGTGCCAATTCGTTCCATGTCAGGATAAACGCAGAAAGTGCATTTCGCATTGCATTGAGCATAGCTTTCAAATGCAACATGAATGGGGTAGTTAACGTAAGGTGATTTTTGCAAACCTAACTGTTTTACATGGTAAAGAGTATCACCAAGATTTAAATCATCGATGCCCTCAGCTGATGGATAAGCAGCTTTGATAAATTTTTTGTAATCTTCAATTGAGGGCATTCTTTCTTGCTGCTGAGGATTGGGTGTACCAGCTTCTAAATATGTTAACTTTTCAATCACTGATTCCATTATCCCTCTAGCTTCTTGAAGCCGTCCTATAGCAATTAATTCGGAAGTCCTTTTTAACTCCTGTTGAACACTCTTAATTGAAATTGAATTACTCATGTTTTAAAAGCTCAATAATCATGAATTTAGAATTTTGTTTATTGAACGAATTATTTCCAATAACTTGGTGTGTGCTGTTTGATCTTCAGATGGGATCATAAGGTTTTTTATTTCTTTTGACCCATATAAGTGTCCATTGGTAAATGAGGTTATGTTTTCTTGAATGCGATTCGGATATTTTTCATGATGATTTTTATCTTTTATGAAGATTGCTACAAAATCATTCCAGATATCATTCATTCTATTGCCCACGAAGGACTCTAACAAAGCGCAGTTAAAACCACTTCTTCGCCCCCAACTTTCTAATGCTAAACCACTATCTGGATAAAATCTCCAACAATCTACAGGGTACCTGTGAAACATACCATTTGATGGTGCATTAATGTACAGCAGCCCCTGAGGTTTAAGTATTCGCAATGTTTCATTAAATAATAGCCAGAAAGAGGGTGTCCTGAATTTTGTGTAAACGTCGGTTAATTACTGCTGAGGCATCCTCTCCTCAAACTGAATGGTAAACCTATTTAATGCAGGTTTCCAATCACGCAGTGGCATTGTCCATTTCTTGCTGATATTCATCAGTGCCAAATAGAACAATTTCATCAGCGCCTCGTCATTGGGAAATGAGCCGCGATTCTTAGTGACTTTACGTAAACTCATGTTCACTGACTCAATGGCGTTCGTGGTGTAAATGATGCGACGTATCTCTGGTGGGTAATCAAAGAATGGAGTAATACGTGCCCAATTATTTCGCCAAGATACCGCAATTGGCGGATAGGCGTCTTCCCATTTCACTTCAAACTCGGTCAGATATTGCTCAGCTTCATCGGTCGTGGCTGCCGTATAAATACGTTTCAAATCCGTTGCGACTAAATCTCGTTTATTCCATCCCACATAGTTCAGGCTATTACGTACCATATGCACAATACAAAGCTGCACAGCCGCTTTGGGATAGACAGCCTCAATGGCTTCAGGAAACCCTTTTAAGCCATCTACACAAGCGATAAAGATGTCTTGCACGCCTCGGTTCTTGAGTTCGGTCACGACGCCAAGCCAGAATTTAGCCCCTTCCGTCTGTGCAATCCATAAGCCTAATACTTCTTTCTGACCTTCCATGTTGATGCCAATCGCTAGATATACTGCTTTAGCACGAACGGCGCCCGCATCTCTGACTTTGACATGAATACAATCAAGATAAACCACAGGATACACAGCATCTAGTGGTCTTGATTGCCACTGCGTCACTTCTTCACTGACGGCATCGGTGACAGATGAAATGAGGGTTGGTGAAACTTCTGTACCGTACATATCAGTCAGATGGGATTGAATCTCTCGTACTGTCATCCCTCTTGAGTACAGTGAGATAATCTTGTCATCAAAACCTGTCCAGCGGGTTTGATGCTTAGGAATCAATTGAGGCTCAAAGCTGCCTTCACGGTCACGAGGGATTTCAATGGGTAGTTCACCAAACTCGCCTTTAAGGGTCTTACGACTCTTGCCGTTGCGGGCATTGCCGCTACTATTGGTGACAGGTTCGTGCTTATCATGACCAAGGTGTTCAGTCATTTCAGCTTGTAAGGCACGTTCAATGAGGGCTTTGGTGAGTTGTTTGAGAAGACCGTTCTCACCGATGAGGTCTTCAGGCTTTTGATAATTCGATAGCAGGCTATCGATTAAATCGTTGGGTAAAGCTTTTTGTGTCGTCATTTTTATTCCATTTCTGAAAAACGCAGTTTCCTGCAAAATGACGTTTACACAAAATTATTTACACCCTCGCCAGAAA
>Ga0214236_1000832_pt1 | contig 8585 bp, 8 predicted proteins | sample TroBogypolimnion_11_FD_153074 | JGI IMG/M metagenome (GOLD analysis project Ga0214236, IMG submission 153074) | Freshwater microbial communities from Trout Bog Lake, WI - 28JUL2008 hypolimnion | ecosystem: Environmental > Aquatic > Freshwater > Lake > Hypolimnion/Profundal zone | place: Trout Bog...
CGTGAGCAATCTTTGTTTGGATCGGATCAAAAGTATTAATAAGGGATTCTTCGAGGAGTTTGATGAGATTGAGCATCAACCCATAAAAGAGATTGAGTGGAGTATCGCAGAGGGCGTCAGCCCAGAAGGTATTAAAAAGGCAATGGATGTTTTAAGTAGCAAACAAAGAATGGCAATGTTGATGTGGGCCTATCAAGATATGACGGCTGAGGAGGTTGGCCGCGTAATGGGTATGAATAAGAATAGCGTCGATCAATTGTTATATAGGGCTAAGTTGAAACTCAAGATGGAATTAGAAAAAGGTGAATCTCATGCGAGCGAATGATAAAAAACATTTAAAGAAAGTTTTAGATCAAATCGAAGTGCAAGAGTCATCTACCCATTTTGAACAACGCATTTATCAAGATTGGCAAAGAACGGTTGCTAAGACTGAAAAGCCAAATCATGGGCTCTCCGAAGTTTTGGTTTTAGCAAGATTGCACCCCAAGCTTACCGCATTGATAGCGTTTGTGGTTATTGCCGCTTCCATCTTGCTAGGCCAGCATCTAATAGCTTCCCAGGATGATGAGTTGCATCGGATTGATGCCTTGTCTGAATTAAGTCTCTCAACTATTTAATCTACAGTGTTCTCCCTTGCCCCTGAACTCAAAAGAGTTTTTGGGGCTTTTTTAACAAAAGGATCATTATGAAAAATATCTATCGCGTTATTGCACTGCTTGCAATTTTGTTATCGGGATGCGCTACAAATGAAGCGCCGACTAACAAGCCTGGTAATGACGTCTCGATTGCTAAAGTGAATGAAGTACAGAAAAAGATTGCCTCATGTGTTACTGAGGTAAATCAGTCAGATGATGCGAAGTATGTTGATGAACATATTTTGGTGCTAACGGAGAAGAGTCCAAACGCAAAAGAGTTATTTAATTCAAGCGACAAGATTGCCTTCGATCAAGCAGCTGTATTGATAAGATTTAAAGAGTCCACCTTGAAATGTCGAGATATTACAAATGAACTACCTTCCCCAGCCTTGGTGGCTGTGTATACCAATTTCTACACAAATATTGATGCTGTATACAAAGACTTGATTGATAAGCGAATCACTATAGGAGTTGCTAATCAAGAAAGGCAAATGCGTATTCAATATGCAAAAAGTCGCTTTGCTCAGATTCTAAAATCTGAGACGGGAGAGTGATGCAATGATGACAGCTGCATATTGATTCCATTGCCGATCCTGTAGTTATAGTTGATCAATCGTCGGGCACTGCAGTTGGCAAGACATGCGGTTCTAATGCTCATCCCACTTTATGGGATGGGCTGACATGCCCACACTGCAAGCGGAAGATAAAGACGATTGGAACAAATACTAAAACCGAGCGCCCATTTAAGTATTGGTGAAATAAGCAAAGATATGTATAAGTTATTGATAGCCTGCGCAATAGCGCTAACATTTACTAATGCCCCAGTATCTGCAAAGGGTCGCCAGGCAGAGGATTTCCATTCCAATATTGCCTATGTCGTTGATGTTGATAGCGGGGAGGTGTTGGTTGATAGAAATTCTTTAACCATTTCGCCAATTGCCTCAATATCTAAGTTAATGGCCTCCATAGTTGTTTTGGAGTCCGGTCAAGGTCTAGCTGCGCCACTCAGGATTGAGCGTGAAGATATTGCCTGGCAATCAAGCGCAAAATGGAAGCTCAAGGTGGGAACGGAAATAAGTCGAAAGAGGGTCTTGAGAGTTGGTTTAATGGCATCGGAAAATAGAGCAATCAATGCCCTGGCAAGATCATATGTAGGGGGAACGGGGGCTTTTGTTGCCGCCATGAATCTAAAGGCAAAAGAGCTTGGAATGGCGCACACCCACTTCATTGAGCCTACTGGGCTCTCCCCTCAGAATGTTTCTACAGCGCAGGATTTAGTCCTCCTATTACAGGAATCTATGCGCTACCCCTTGATCCAAGAATTCTCAACAACAGAAAAATTCAATATTGTTGATGGCATCCATGCACCGCAGCCATTTGTAAATACCAACCCGATTGTCCGCAATGAAATCATGGATGTCTTGGTGCAAAAGACGGGTTATATTGCAGCAGCTGGAAGATGCTTGGTTATGGAGGCAAAAATTAAGGGCAGAAATATAGCCATGGTATTTCTTCAGTCAAAAGGTAAAAATACCCGATTTAAAGACGCTCTTTTTGCAAAGGCTGCACTGGAAAAAATTCAATAGCTTGAAAGTCTCCTATGGGTCGAGAGGCGTCTAATTGATCAAAGTGACACAGGCGTCTCCATCCGGCCAACAGGAGACCTTGCCTTTTCCACAGAAATCAATAAGCAGCGATGTATTTATTTAACTTAAGTTTCTTTTTTTGATCCAGGTTAAAAATAGAGCGGATTGTAAGATGATTGCTAATACGCCATTAAATATCAGGGCTTGCTTTACGCCTAGTAAACCAACCAACATTCCCGTCAGAAATGCACCCAAGCCAATACCGCCCCTTGAGGCAAGCAAGAACAAGCTAATTGCTTGACCCCTTAGCAACTCAGAAGAACGGGTTTGAAGTAAAGTATTCACTGAAATATTCGTAATAATCATTGAAAAGCCAGCGACTACCATCAGTATTGGCAGTAGGCTATTCCAAGGATTGAGTCCAATGAGTATGAGTGAGGCACCAAAGCTAATGGCGCAAAGAGATGCGATCATGCGCCGATCATGATGGGGTGAAATAAATAAAAGGCAGCAGGCTCCTATAACTGCACCAAGTCCAAAAGAGCTCATGGCAATACTAAAGTCGAGAGCATTTCCTAGGAATACGCTTTTTACTAAAATGGATGAAAAGGTGATCACCGGACCACAAAGAATTCCCGAAAGAAGTACGGTGAGCAATCCGCCGCGTAAGTATGGGTTCTTAAGCACCTCAAGCACGCCCGAAAACAGCTGTCGATCATATTCATTTTTATCATGTGGTTTTGGGATGTGCTTTGGAAGTACCCACAGCGCCACCAATATAAATGGGATATAGGAGATGGCGCTAACGGCAAAGCAGCCAATTGCGCCAATGCTCACTAGCAGAACTCCGGCAATGGCTGGCCCTATGATGCGAGTGAGGTTAAATTGTGTGGAGTTTAAAGCTAGCCCAGCGGGAACTTGCTCTTTAGAAACAATGCTTGAAACGATGGTTTGAAAAGAGGGCATCGATAGCGCATCGGTGATGCCAATGATGAGTGATAGGGCAACTACCATCCAAGGCTCCACTTTATTTTCTAAGAGCAGTCCGACTAAAAAAAGTGGACAAAGCATCTGTATAAACTGTAGATTGGCAATAATCTTTCGGCGATCAGCCCTGTCAGCCAGAACCCCGCCAAGCAAAGTAAGCACCCAAACTGGCGCGCCTAAGGCAAGCCCATCTAATCCTAATATAAAAGGAGATGCACCCAAGCTAAGGAGCAACCAAGGCTGAGCCACTTGTTGAGTCCAGGTGCCGATATTAGATAGAAAATTAGCAAACCAAAATGTCCCAAAACGCTTAGTTTTTAGAAGTCTTATTGAGTTCATCCATGGGCTTTGCTTGATCATTTCTGTGGGCACTAATTCTCCCGAGTAGTTCATCTTATCCCTTTAATATAAGTCTATATAGGTTCTTTTAAGGGTTTAAAGCCATATTTTTATATGCTTTTTATGACTAAACTATATAAATGGTAGATAACATATTTGCTCATTAGTCAGATTGGAGCTCAATAGTGTTCGGCATTTTTAAGTTAGCTTTAAAGTTGCTCACTAATGACAAAGGTAAATTTTCTGCCTTGTTGATGGGGGTTACATTTGCAGTTTTCTTAATGATCATGATGATGTCGATGTTTTCAGGAATCCTATCTCGAGCCTCTTCATCAATCGATAACGTTGGCGCTCAAATCTGGGTTCTTGATCCCGCCGTTAATAATGTGTCTAGCAGCATCCCGATGCCAGACTATGTTCTGGATTTTGCAAAAAGTATTAAGGGTGTTAAGCATGCTGAACCAATTTACTTTGGTGGGGCGTTAGTGAAATTGCGTGACGGCACTTATCAAGGTGTAACGGTAATTGGTTTAGATGACGCCACTCTTTATGGGAGACCCAATCTAATTGGTGGGAGGATTGAGGATATTTTTGCTGAGAATGGTTTTATCGTAGTCAAAGATGCCGAATTTGATAAATTAGAAAATCCCGTGATTGGCTCGGAGTTTGAAATTAATGATCACCGTGGAAAAATTGTTGGCATTGCTAAAGTTTCTCAATCGGGATTATTTGGGGTGCCCACACTCTATACAACCTATAAGCGAGCTATCACCTATATACCGTCATCTCGTTTTACGATGTCCTTTGTCTTAATTGAGTCAAAGTCACCCGAAGATGTACCTTATATACAAGATCAAATCCAACACCTGGGATATCAGGCTCTGACGCGCGATCAATTCACAAATAAGATTGCCAATTTTTATAAATTCCACACCGGTCTTGGTATCAATGTATTGATCATGACCATTATCAGTTTTATTGTAGGTTTATCAATTTCAGGTCAAACTTTCTACACCTTCATCTTAGAAAATTTAGAGAAGTTTGGGGCACTCAAGGCGATTGGCGCCAAAGGAAGGGAGCTGGTAGCAATGATTTTGGTGCAGACCACCTTCACTTGTCTGATTGGATATGGGCTTGGTGTTGGCTTGGCTACGAGTGTGATGATTCTTGCAAGGCTGAGGATGCCGGATTATGCAGCCCAGGTAACCTACTCAAACTTAAGTTTGGCATTTGTGCTGGTGGTTATCATTGCAGCCTTTTCAAGTTATGTTGGTGTGCGTAAAGTGCTTCAAATCCAACCGTTTGATATTTTCAGGGGCTAAATGGAAAAGATTGCGCTGCGTGCCGTTGGCCTTAATAAATGGTTTGGTGATGGTGAAGCTAAAACCTTTGCGGTTAAGGATGTGAGCTTTGAAGCTAGGGCTGGAGAGATGTTATATATTGTTGGGCCATCAGGTAGCGGTAAAACAACTTTACTCAGTATGATTTCCGGTATTTTGGAGCCAAACTCCGGAGAGGTTTTGATTGGCGGGGATGATTTATGGAGGTTAACATCCAATGACTTGGCCGACTTTAGGTTAAATAAAATTGGTTTTGTATTTCAGGACTTTCATTTATTTCCTCGCCTGACAACCGCTGAAAATGTTGCCATTCCATTAATTCTTAAAAGAATGAATTGGGGTGAAGCAATTGAAATTGCTAAAAAATATCTTGATATTGTTGGCTTAGCTAATAAGGCAGGGCTTCCGCCCGTTAAATTAAGCGGAGGTGAGCAGCAGCGTGTTGCAATAGCGCGCGCGATCGTTTCTCAACCCGATTTGCTGGTTCTTGATGAGCCAACCGCATCTTTGGATGGAGACACGGGTAGAAAAATAGTGGAATTTATTAAAGAGAATGTATTGAATGAAAATCGATGCATCATTATCGTGACCCATGATAATAGAATCTTTGAGTACGCTGATGCCATTATGAAGATGGAAGATGGAAAATTACTGGGCATCGAGAGAGTAAAGCATGAAAAATAAATTATTAATTGGCTTTGCGATTTTTGGTGTAATCCTAGCAATCGGTACTGCTTATGTTTTAGGTCTAAAACAAAACCCCTTGCCACCAGCATTCAATCCCGCATCCAATCCTTATTCAAGTGGCATTTATGCCGAAGGAATTATTGAGTCTTTGCAATCAAGTGGCTCGAATATTAATATTTATCCTGAAGTCGCTGGCACAGTAAACCACATACCCGTCAAAGAAGGGCAAGATGTTGCTGCTGGCGATGTTTTACTATCGATTGATGATTCTGTACAAAGGGCAGCTACCCAACAAGCTAAGGCGCAGATTCAAGTTGCGCAAGCTTCATTAAAGACGGCTCAGGATACCTATGCCAAGCAAAAGGCGGCTGCAGATATAGATCCCAGGGCGGTGAGTAAGGATACTTTGGATAGCGCAAAGGATAATGTTGGTTTGGCAATGGCTAACGTAGAGTTGGCGCGTAGACAATATGACTCAGCCGCAAGTTTATTGGCAAAGTTTCAAATCAAAGCGCTTTCAGATGGCAAGGTAATCTCCATCAATACCGCAGTTGGTAGCTATGCTTCTACTCAAGGTGTATACGATACCTATACACAGCAATCTCAACCGATTATGGTGATTGGGGCAATGGGTAATGCTTTAGCTGTGCGTTGTTATGTGGATGAGGTGTTGCTGCAGCGCTTGCCTAGTCTTGGGGATATTGATGCTTATATGTTTATTCGTGGCTCTGATATCAAGATCCCGCTTAAGATTGTACGCTTGCAGCCTAATGTAACCCCAAAAATTGAGCTCTCCAATCAGCGGACTGAAAGGGTCGATGTCAGAGTTTTGCCGGTGATTTTTAGTTTTAGCACGCCTGCTAACGTGACCTTGTATCCCGGGCAGCTTGTGGATGTTTATATTGGAAAAGTTAGTGTTAAGTAAACAATATCCAAGCATACTCTTGGGTACAGCCATTCTTTTAGGCTTAAGTGCTTGTGCTGTAGGCCCTGATTTCCACTCTCCCAACGTACCTCAAGACTCCAGTTATTTAAAGGAGGGCGTGCCCAAAGGCACTTTGGTTGCGAATGGTAGTGGACAAAATTTTTGGGTTGGTAATTTACCCAGCGCAGAATGGTGGAAGATGTTCCAGTCTGAATCCCTTAATGTAATTGTCGACAAATCTCTGCAGGGAAATGCAAGCCTGAAGGCATCCGAAGCTTCTTTGAGGCAGAGCCAAGATTTGTTACGCGCAGGCTATGGAGTTTTTTTCCCGCAAATTGCAGCTGGTCTGAACTCTCAGCGGGTTTCAACTGCACCGAGTCAACTAGGGCAAAGCTCAGTCGGGTCTATTTACAACCTTACTACTGCAAGCGCATCGGTTAGCTATACCTTGGATGTCTTTGGAGGTGAGAGAAGGCAAGTAGAGGCGTTGCAGGCACAAGTAGACTACCAGCGGTATGTAACAGCCGCTACCTACCTTATGCTTACAGCAAATGTTGTCAATACAAGCATTGCTCGTGCTGCTTATTTAGCTGAAATAAACGCCACCGAAGAATTAATCACCCTCGAAAAAGAGCAGCTTAAAGTTGCCAAAGCTCAGGTTGCTGGGGGAACTACGGCGTATGCAACAGAGCTTACGATTCAGAGTTTGATTTCTAGTAACGAGGCCTCTATTGCGCCTTTAAGGCAAAAAGCCAGTCAAGCAGAGCATCTTCTTGCAGTATTGGAGGGTGTAGATCCTAGTCATGTAGAGCTCTCTAATTTGACATTAATCTCGCTTACTTTGCCAGCTAATATTCCCATTGGCTTGCCCTCAGATTTAGTAAAGGGGCGCCCAGATATTTTGGCTTCAGAGGCTTTGATGCATCAAGCGAGCGCTAACATTGGCGTAGCTACTGCAAATATGTTTCCTAGTGTTACGTTAAACGGTGGCTTTGGAACTGCAACAAATCGATTTTCAAGCTTGTCTGGTCCAAATCAACAATTTTGGGCGGTGGGGCCCTCTATTGATATTCCCATCTTTCAGGGCGGTACTTTGTATTTTACGCGAAAAGCGTCTATAGAGGCATTTCAAGGATCACAACAGAATTATCGGCAGACAGTACTCATTGCTTTTTCTCAGGTGGCGGATTGTTTGACGGCCTTAGAGCATGATGCCCAATCTTTACAGGGTCAGCTAGATGCTAAGAATGCCGCTGCAGAAGCTCTTAAATTACAGCAAATTAGTTACAGCGCTGGCTTGGTAGATTACATCAGTGTACTGATAGCTGATGTTCAATATCACCAGGCTGATATTGCTTTCTTGCAGGCGCTTACTCAGCGTTATCAAGATACTGTTGCGCTTTATGTAGCCTTGGGTGGCGGTTGGCAAGAAATGAAAAATTAAGTAAATCTTTTAAAGATAGCTTTATCTCTGCACATAACATTACGCATCACTACTGATCACCCATAAACCCCTTTAATGGGTGTCTATACAGGGCTTTTCCTTTCACAATATTTTGGCCCCAGATTCAAGTCTTAGTTGGGCTCACCAAGAAATATTTAAACCATCTTCGGCCAAATTATTGTTATTTGCGACTGTCTCTTAAGGGTCGGTAGCGGTCATTACGGAGACGACGCACGCAAAACATCATTACTTTCGAAAGAAGATTCTGGATGTAGAGTGTTAGACACTCAATAAGTATTAGCCTCAATCTCCATTATTTAGCGAGTAGTACTTCTAGCTTTTCTGTGTCGATGCAGAAATTGCGGATGCCTTCAGCAAGCTTCTCTGTTGCCATGGCGTCATTATTCAGTTGCAGGCGAAAGTTTGATTCATCAAGTTTAAGCTCAGTAATATTTTCATCAGCCAAGGCCTTGGCAGCATTGCTGGGGTCAAGCTTTTGATTGACCGCTGTGTTGCTAGTCTGCAGTTCGGCAAGTAGCTCTGGGCTGATCGTGAGCAAGTCGCAACCAGCCAATTCCAGAATCTGGCTAGTGTTTCTAAAGCTGGCACCCATAATTTCAGTTTTGATGCCAAAGTGCTTGT